>VFSW01002744.1_pt1 | contig 26525 bp, 26 predicted proteins | sample 5358111 | NCBI WGS metagenome assembly VFSW01 (sample SAMN11554181, study PRJNA540505) | mine drainage metagenome | isolation source: sediment from site ElyBrook_90M | place: USA: Ely Copper Mine, Vershire, VT | collected 2017 | reverse complement strand
CCCGGCGCCTTCGCGGACATGGAGCAGTTCGCGCCGGCGAGCTTGAGCGTCCGCGATAAATCCGGCGCCATCATCTCCATGACGCTGCAACCGGCGCAGCTCAAGCTGGCGCGGTTGATTAAGCGCCGCCGGGAGCTGAGAAAGCCCGTCCGCGTCATCGCTGGCAAGGCGCGCCAGGTGATGGTCTCAACCTACGTTTGCGCCGAGATGTTCCACCAGGCGGCGTTTCAGGCTGGCCAGAGCTGCCTGATTCTCGCCAACGACAAGGAGACGACGGCGAACGTTTTCGAATACGCGCGGCGCTTTCACGAAACATACACGCCCTTCGCCGGAACGATTCACCTGCCCGCCGCGGCCAACGGCGGGCAGAGCCTCGCGCTCTCCGAGAAGCTGGTCTACGAGTTCGGCAACGGGAACGAGAGCGAGATCTGGGCGCACACCGCCGGCAGCGTGACGATCGGGCGCTCGTTTACCTTGCGCGCCGTCCTGTTCTCTGAAGCCGCATACTGCCCGTTCCTCAAGGAACTGATGACCGGCGTGCTTCAGGCCGTGCCAAACGACCCGGACACCATGGTAGTCGTCGAATCGACGGCCAACGGCACGGCGAACGAGTTCTATCGCCTGTGGCGCCGGGCGTCGGACCCCAAGACCGCGGGCGATTGGGTTCCGTTCTTTTTCGCTTGGCACGAGCACCCGGAATACGCGATGCCGCTCGACGGCTCGCGCTTGGCGTTCGAGCGCTCGATGACGGCGGAAGAAAAGACCATGGCCCTGCGCTATGGCCTGAGCTTCGAGCAAGTCAACTGGCGGCGCTGGACGATCCTCAACAGCTTGGGCGGCGACGCCGAGCTGTTCAAGCAAGAGTACCCTTCGAACCCCGAGGAGATGTTTCTCAGCTCGGGACGGCCGCGCTTCAATTTGGCGTCGATCGCCGCGATGCCGGTCCAGGACGATCCGATCAAGGGCGGCCTCGAGGTTCGAGAGATTGGCCCGGAGCGGCGCATCGCCTTCGCGCAGCGCGAAAAAGGGGAGCTTGCGATTTTTCGCAAACCGGCGCCCTTCCGGCGTTACGCCATCGGTGGCGATTGCTCCGAAGGCATCGACGCCGCCGAAGGCAGGGGAACGCCCGACACCGATTATGGAGCGCTCCAGGTTTTGGATTGCGACTCCGGCGAGCAATGCGCCATCCTTCACGGTCGCCTCACGCCGGCCGAGCTGGGGAGATACGCGGCGCGCCTGGCCGAGTGGTACAACGGCGCCTTCCTCGTCCCCGAGTACAATTCCATGGGCGCCGCCTTCTGCGACGCGATCCTCGGAGCCGGTTACCCGCCGGGCCTCATCTACCATCGCCCGGCGCACCAGGAATCCCACCAGGGCGGCGACCGCGGTAACCTGCTCGGCTGGAAGACCGGCCCGGTGACGCGCCCGCAAATGATCTCGTTGCTCGACGACTGCCTGCGGACGGGCGCGATCATTCTCCACGATCCGGTCACCATCCAGGAATTGCAGGACTTTGTCATCAAGCCGAGCGGCAAGGCCGAGGCCGCCCGGCGCTGCCACGACGACACGGTGATCGCGCTGGCCCTGGCCTGCATCGGCATCCAGAACGCCCCGAAAGCCCCGGCCCGGCCGGGCGCGCTCAAAGTGCAGCGCTACGGCGAGGACCGCGACCAAGGAGGTATGCAGAGCCAACGCGGCGAGCGCGTGAGAATCCGGTGAGGGAGACCGTCGAAGTCGACGGCCAGTTGTTTTACTTTGGCGCGCTGCGCGGACGCCGCGCGCCCTCCATCACGCCGGTGGACCGCGCGCACTCGACCGCGGCCAGCGCGCACTGTCATTCGTGCGGCGGCGGTGGACGCGACGGCCTTCAATTGTGCCGCTGCGTCACCCGCGCGATCTTCCGCCAATGCCTCGGGCGCTACCGCCGCGCCGAGTTCGAGGCGGCCAGCCCGCGCGTGTGCGGAACGCAGTGGGGAATCCCGTCGGTTGAGTACCGGGCCGACTTTGTCCGCGTGTGCCTGTTGGCCCTGCCGGTGGGAATGCAGAAGCGAATCTTCACCGAGCACATCCTCGGTCGCACGCCCTGCCTCGATCTGCTCGCCGCGGGCATGCTCCTTAGCCAAGGAAATTTCTACCACGAAGCTTACCGGGTCAGAGAGAAATGCGGGCGGGCGCTCGAAGCCGCGGGCCTGTGGCCGATCCACAAGTACTTTGCGCAGCCCTCGCGGATGGCGGCGCAAAACGACGCGATCCACATCGCCCGTATGCACGGGCCCCGGAAGCACTTCACGGAATCCTGGTTCGACCTGCACCGCAAGCGCGTGGCGGGGAAGGCCATGGCGGCCGCGGCGGCATAGACGGAAGACACACCAAATGAAACCATCGATCGGACGTATCGTCCACTTCGTTCAGAACCGGCCCGGGCCGTACGGCGCCTCGCGGGTTCATCTCCCGGCGATCATAACCTCCGTCTGGAGCGACACCGCGGTCAACCTGCAAGTCTTCACCGACTGCTTCAATTCCGATGAGCCAAACATCCTGCCGGTGAAATGGGTGACCACCGTCACCTTCGACGACAGCGCCGAGCCGCAGCCGCGGACCTGGCACTGGCCGGAGCGCGATTAAGCCGTGGAACAAAAGAATTTTCAACTCGACCTTCCGGAAGCCGAGATCCGGGCGCTGGCGAATACCGTGCTGATGGACTACCGCGCCGCGCTCGCCGATCACGGCCGGCGCATCGCGCGATTCCGCGAGTATTACCGCCGCTGGCGGACGACGGTCGATATGCCCTGGCTCGGCGAGGAGGCGGCGAGCAATTACCCGCTCCCGCTGATCCAATGGAACTGTTGGCAGAAGTGGGCGAAGGACATGGACGCCCTGATCGGCGACGACGCGCAGATCGTCGCCGACGCCGTGGGCCCGGCCAAGATGGACCGCGCGCGCAAAGTGGGCGCGTACATGACCTGGCGCTTCTTCAAGAGCATGCGCGCGATGGCCGAGCTTGCGCATTTCACGCTCAACCGGATCCTCTACGGCCGGGCGGTGGCGTACCGGCCCTGGGAGCGCACCACCTTCCGCGTGCCGGGCGAAGAGGAGCCGATCGTTGACTATGAAGGCCCCGGCTTTCACACGCTCTGGCCGGACGAGATTATCGTGCCGGCCGAGGACGTGAAATCGATCCACGATTTTTCGTTCGTCGTCCGCGCTTATCGCGTCACGCCCAACGACATGCTCACCGGCGAGCGGGAAGGGCGCTATCAGGGGATCCGCAAGAACTTCACCGCGATCACCCAGCTCGCCCAGCACGGCACCCGCCGCGAGCCATGGGGCGAGGAGATCAAGCGCGAGAAGGACGACCGCGAGGGCGTCACCTACGAACACCCGCTATCGTCGGGTGAAATCGTATTCGTTCTGGAGTGGTACGGCAAGTACCGGCGGCTGAAAAACAAGAGCGCCGCGGGCGCGCCGCAGACCGACTTTTCCGCGCGCGAGATGGAGCAGAGCGAAATCTGCGTCCGCTACCTGCTCGACCTCGATATGGTCGTCGGCGTCCAAGACCTCGGCGAGCTGTATCCGAAGATGCGGCACCGCCGCCCGTTCACCGAAGCGAGCCTGTGCAAGGACGGAACGTATTGGGGCATGGGCCTGGCCGAGATGCTGATCGACTCCGAAGACGAGCTGCGGGCCAATCACAACCAGATGACCGAGGCGATTCAACTGGCGATCTCGCCGATGTTCGGCTATCGCCCGGCTTCCGGCTTTCAGCCGACGCAGTTCAAGGTGGCGCCGGCCACGGCCGTGCCGCTGGACAACCCGCAGACCGACGTGCGGCAAATCACGACGGTGGTAGACATCCGGCTGCCAACTGTAAAAGAGCAGATGGTTGTGGGCTACGTCGAACGCCTCACCGGGCAAACCGACATGAGCATGGGCCGGCAAAGCGACCGGCCGAACCAGCCGCGGACGGCGAAACAAACCTCCGACCTGCTGGAGGAGGGGAATGTCCGCCTGCAGCTCGACCAGAACATGCTGCGCGAGGATATGTCGATCGTGCTGGGGGACCTGTGGGAGCTCGAGTACAACTTCGCCGACGAGGAGACGTTCTTCAAAGTCACCGAGGAAGAGGCCGGCGGCCTGTTCGACGTCAAGGACGGGGGGAGCGTCCTCACGTTTGAAGAGCGCGACGGCCGTTACGATTTTACAATCAAGTTCGCCACCAGCCTGCTTTCGCGCGAGATGGAGAAGCAGACCGCGCTCGCGCTCTACCAGCTCGACATGCAGAACCCGCTGGTGAACCAGAACCCGCGCGCGCTGTGGGAGGCGACGCGCAAGGCGCATAAGGCGCTCGGCGATCCCAACTTCGCATCCTGCGTTCCGCAGCCGCCGGAACCGGACCTGCCGGTGGACCCGAAACTCGAATGGTCGCGGATACTGATGGGCGAGGACGTTCACGTCAACCCGCAGGACAACGACCAGCAGCACCTAATCGCGCACTGGAAGGACATCCAGGAGGCGCAGGCCTCGACGCGGCAGGAGGACCCCGAAGCCCTTCAAAAGCTGATCGCGCACTATAAGCAGCAGATGGCCCAGATGCAGCAGAAGCAAATCACGCAGGCGGTGCTCGAGAAGGTGGCGCAGGCGGCGCAGGCGGCCGCGCAAGGCGGCGGCCAATTCCCGACGTTTGCGAACGGGCTGTTCGGCGGCCCGCCCAACGTGCCGGCGGGGAACCCGGCCGCGGTGAGTCCGCAGCCGTACGGCCACGCGCCGCGGCCGGAGGACCAGCCATGATCTGTCTTATCTACACGCTCGAATGCTGGCACTGCGGGCGCAAGGCGCAGGAGCAGCGCCAGGTGATTCCGCTCGGCGAGCGTTTCGCGACGCATCCGCCGGTGATTCCCAACGGTTGGGAGATCCACGGCGGCGAACTGCTTTGCCCGTGGCACGCGCCGAAGGCGGCGCGCCTCGCCGCGTGAGAGTCGGGCTCGAGATCGCGACGCCGGCCGACGACGTAACGGTCGAATCGCTCGACCAAATGGTCCGCAGCGGGATCTGGCGGGTTTTCGAGGCGCGCCTCCAGGCGATGCTCGCCGAGCACCGCAAAAGCTGCGAGACCTCCGAAGGCACCGCGCTCTATCGGGCGCAGGGAGCGGCGGCGGCGATGACGCGCGTGCTGGAGCTGCCGCAGATCGTGCGCGAGAAGCTGTTGAGCCGGAAGCCGGGAGCGTAAACCGCAGGGGGATTATAATCCCCTTCCCTAAAGTGCAGCCGCGGCGGGGCCGCGGCGACTTCCCCGGTATATGGCCAAATCCGGGGGCACTCCGCATTTCAACGATTTTCTAGCGGGCAAAGGAATGCTCGGCGCAGGCCACAAGCCGGCGGCGAAGCCGATGCCGGCCGCGAAGCCGATGGCAAAGCCGATGGCGAAGGTTCCGGCCGGGAAGCTGGCCCAGGCGCTCGACAGAGGTTGCAAGTAGCCCTTGTCCGCTCACGCCACTCCGTCCACCTTCAGCGCGCCGGTCCTCCTGATCCCGTGCTCGTGGTGCGATCGTCAGCGTCCGCGGTGGGATATCGAGTTCCTCGCCAGCGGGCAACGCATGTGCGGCAAATGCCGCGAATGGCACCAACACGCCCTCGCGGTCCTCGCGGGCGAAGGCCCGCACGGCTGCCAGGCCTGCAACAAATCCGACGACACTTTGCGCGGGGAATCGCCCGGTGACGACTACCGGATGTATGTCGTTCCGGCCGACGGCGCCTACCAACTGCTCTGCAAAGCCTGCAAGGACCTGTTCGTGGTCAAGCAGCGGCGGCTCTATCGAGGAACGCGATTCGGCCAAGAGGTTTTGAAAATTGCCTGAAGACGTAATCGATCCAGTGGTAGCGGCGGCGGCCGCGGCGGCGGCGGAAGCCAAGCCCGATCCGCGCGACGCCGAAATCGAATCGCTCAGGGCCCGCGCGGCCGAGAGCGAGGAAGCGGCCCGTTTCTGGAGCGAGCGCGCCAAAGCCGCGAAGCCGGCCGAGGCGCAGACGCACGTTCCGGGCGAAGAGGAAGACACCGACGACGATGTCCTCGGAGTGCTGGCCACCGGCGGAGCGAAGGCCTTCGACAAGGCCATCGCCAAGCGCGGCTTCATCAAGGCCGCGGACGTCGAGAAGATGGTCGGCGCGAAAGCGGCCGAGATGATTCGCGAGCAGGCCGTCATGGCCCGCTATCCGGACCTGAAAGACAAGTCCTCGGAGTTCTTCAAAGAGACCGCGAAGCAATACAACAGCCTCAAGAGCGAAGGCGTCAGCGGCTCGATCGCCGCGGAGCTGGCCGCCGAGCGCGCCGAGCTGGTTCTCATCCGCACCGGCAAGATCAAAGTCGAGACCGCGGCGGACAAGAGCAAGCGCGAATCGGCCGAGGAGCGGCGCTTGCGCGCCGACGCCCAGGCCCCGGAGCGCGGACGGCGCCACACGCAGGCCGAAGAAGACGACGAAACCCTCACCGCCGACCAGAAACGCATCTGCGACGCCATGGGCGTGAAGTACGAAGACTACGCCAAGGAAGCGAAAGCCGGCGTGGCGATGAGCGGGAGAAGCCGTTAATGATCGACTTCAACAAGCCCCTGCGCACCGTCGACGGGCACGTTCCCGCGCAATCCTTTGGTCCCGCTCGTACCTTCGGTAACACCGTTCTCCACACCGTCGTCATCGCGAGCGAACCCTGCTATGTCGATGCCGGCGGCCGCTCGGCCGATCTCCGAATCGACTACGACGTCGAGAACGTTCCGGAGTCCGTCTAATGGCCAAATTCGAAAAGAAGACCGAGCCGACGCCGGATCCGGTGTTCGGGCACCTGCTGCCCGGCGCCTCGAACGAGGAGCTGACCGCGGCGCAGGAACGGCTCGACGCCGAACGCGCCAAGCGCGGGTTTCCGCGCGTCGAATTCGGACGCGACGCCACCGATAAGCGGCTGTTCGACCGCGAATGGGACGACCCGCTCGCCGCCGACGATCCGCTGAAGGAAGTCGCCGACAAGTATCTGCCCGAAGGCATGGGCGCGCATTTCCACGGCGACGAAGCCGTGAAGCGTTTGGGGATGCGCGGCTACCGCCCCGTCATCAACGAGCGCGGGGATGTGGTGAAAGTCGGCACGCTCACCCTTACGATGAAGCCGCTAGCGATGGTCGAGCAATGGCGCGCCAAGATGGCGGGCGAATCGAAAGAAGCCATCGACGACACCGTGACCAACGGCCGCGACGCGGTGGATCGCCTCGCCTTCGACGCCGATCGCGCGGGCCTGGGTATCCGCCCGCTGGCCAACGACGAGCGCGTCCACCCCACCACTTTTCAAGGCCACGAGGCCAGCAAAGACACAGAGGTTTTCGAAGAAATGGGCTTGTCCCTAAAGAAAGGTTCTCTTCATGAGTAACGTAAACAGTCCATTCGGCTTCCAGCCGCTGATGGTCGAACTGAGCGGCGCGCCTTCGCGCACCCGCCAGTACGGCAAGCCGGCTTCCGACAGCAACGCGATTTTCCAGTGGGATCTGTTGCAGAAAGTGACGGGCGGCATCGCGAACGAGCTCGCGCCCGCCGGTAACCTGGTTCCGACCGTTCAGAGCGGAACGCAAGGCACGCCCGGAACCACGTACTGGATCGGCGTCGCCATCAACTACGGCAAGGCCAGCACTCTCACCTATCACACCGTCATCGACGGCCCGAACGCGCTGTTTCGCGTGCAGGCCGATTCGACCGTGATCGCCACCGGTTCGCACATCGGCAAGAACGCCAACGTGACCAATAACGCCGGCTCGACCACCACCGGCTTGAGCGCGATGGTGATCGCCGGCGCGGGCATCGCGACGACCAACACTCTCGACCTTCGGCTCATGAAGGTTTCCGACATCGTTCCGAACGCCGAGGGCGCCTACGCCATCGTCGAAGTCACGATCAACAAGCACGAACTTGGAAAGGGCATCGCCGGAGTTTAATCCGGGAGCACGGAGTCAGATCCGGAGCAAACCAACATGATTGTAAGAGCAAATTTCCCAGACGAATTCCTGCAGACGATGCTCCCCGCCATCAACTCGGTGGTGATGGGCGAGTACGCCGCGCTGCCTCCGCAGTTCGAGAAGATCTACAACGTCAAAACGTCGGCGCGATCGATCGAGCAAATGACCGAAGTCGCTGGCTTCGGCCAGTTCGGCCAGGTGCCCGAAAACAGCCCCGTAAACTATGACGATCCGATCAAGGTCTTTAATCAGACCTGGATTCACGGCCAGTATGGCCTCGGCTTCCGCGCGAGCAAGGTGTCGATGGACGATGACAAATTCGGCATCATCTCCCGACTTGGCGTCGAACTCGGTAAGTCGGCGTCGGAGACGCGCGAGGTCCTGGCCGCGAGCGTTTTTAACAACGGCTTCTCGAATTCCTTCCTCGGTCCCGACGGCGTTTCGCTGTTCTCGACCGCGCACCCCCTCGTGGGCCCCGGCGCCGGCACGCAGACCAACCGGTTGAGCTATGCGACCGATCCCGATATCACCAGCGTGCAACTGGCGCTGACCGATATTCGGAACACGCGCGATCACCGCGGCAAGAAAATCCGCATCGCCCCGGAAACCCTCGTCGTTCCGCCGTCCCTCGAATTCGTCGCCCGCGAAGTGCTGGGCGGCCCCGAGTGGCGCTCCGACACGGCGAACCGGACGCCCAACGCCCTGCGGCAACGCTCGGGCGCGCCTTCCTTCGACAAGATGGAAGTCTGGGACTACCTGACGGACCCGCATGCCTGGTTCATCACGGCCCGGCCGGCGCAGACCAAGCTCGTTTGGTTTGAACGCGAAAAATTCAACACCGTTCACGACATCGATTTCGATTCGCGCGGGGTGAAGACCGCGGGCTGGATGCGATTCTCCTTCAACTGGCTCAACCCCTGGGGCCTGTACGGCATCCCGTCTTCTTAAGAAGCGGCGATGAACATTTTTAACGACATCACCTTGGCGCTGATCCTCGTTGCCACCGGCAACGAGGCGCTGGCGCTGATTAAGAGCGGCCAGCCGATCACCTCCGCCGGCCTGTTGTCGCTGGCTATGCCAGTGCTGCTGAGTCTGCAGTTGGCCGATCCGCAGTTGACGGTCGATCCGGTGCTCGTGCAGAAGATTGCCGACGCCGTGGCGACGGCGGTCACCGACTATTACACGCCCAAGGCCGCGTAAGGAAAGCAAGTAACCATGGCACTCAAACCAGTCATCTCGCGCGCCGCATCGACCGGCATCTCGCGGCTTCGAATCGCACCCAACCGGGTTCCGACCGACCGCTCGCTGCCGGCGATGTGCGCCCCCTCGCCGGCGAACAAATCGACCAACGTCGAGAACACCTACGCCGCGCCCATCGACAACACGATGGTCGCGACCTGGTCGCCGGCGACGGCGCCCACGCAGCTCACCGGCATCACGACCAAAACTTTCGCGCTGTGGAACATCACCAGCGCCGACGGCGCGGCGCCGGATATTCTGCCGGGCGACTTCCTCGCTTTTCTGAGCCAGGACAACGTCAATTCGAGCACTTACGACGCCCTCACCAGCCTCGGGCTGCTCGTCGTCGGCGTGTACGTTCAGGCGGGCGCGATCGAGATGCTGCTCTATAACTCGACCGGCGGCACGCTGGCGACCCCGGTTGGATACATTCCCATCCTGCTCTGGGAGCGCTTCAACAACCTCTCGACCGATCCCAACGCGATGTACTAAGCGGCCATGCTGTTCAAAAGCCAGCTCCGCAACATCATCCCGGCGACGCTCATCACAGCGACCAGCGCGCCGCAGACCCTCACCTCGCGCACGACGGTGAACCTCACCCACCGCGGCATCCGGTTGCTGGCGACAGTGACCGGAGCGACCAGCGGGGGCGGCACCGACCAGCTCTACCTGTGCGAAGTGAATCCGGTGACCCAAGTCGTGATTCCGCTCATGTATTTCGGCGGGGCGAACCTGCTTTCGGTCAACGGAAGCTTCGCCTTCGACTTCTATCCGCAGGCGCCGGAGGGCGCCTACGGCGGACAGTACGGATCGCCGACGACGCCCCAAGTGTCGATGGTGCTGCCGCTGCAGTTCGCGGTTCAGGCCATCGTCGGCCTGGCCAACATTTCGAATCTACAAATCGACGGCGTACTACTGCCGTGAAACTCGCGCTTCTGGCTCTGTTCGCGGGCCTGGCCTGCTGGGGCCAGACCGCGGTCTCGACCGGCGCGGCGCTGCCGGCCACCTGCGCGCCGCCGGCGCAATTCCTGCTGACCGTCTCCTCGACCCAGGGCGTGCTCTATAACTGCGCCTCGACCAATCAATGGATTGAGCAGGGCGGCCCGGCCGCCGACGTCGTGGCGCCCGTGGGAACGACCATTCCGCTCTATCAGACGAGCGGCGACCAACAGCAGCTTTTCGCCATCGGCAGCCAACTCTACATGAGCGCGCCGACCAACGGAAGCTACGTCACCAATTTCGGCGTGTACGGCACGGATAAAGGCCCTTCGGCCATGCTCGCCGACGGCCGGATCGTTTTCGCGTTTGGCGACTCGGTGACCACCTACCAGCCAAACGCGGACGGCATCAACTTCAGTTACTCGACGGCGACGGGCTGCGTCTCGGGCGGCAGCGGGGCGACCGGCTCGTGTCTCGGCGTCGATACCTTCGCCTATGTCGCCGCCGGAAGCACCTGGAACAATTGCGGGGGAATTCAAGCCGCTTACAACCAGCTCAACTACGGCGTCACGCCGTCCGTGTTTCCGTGGACGAATTGTCCCGCGCTGACCTTTATCAAAGACTCGACGCACACCATCACCACCGCGCCGCTGGCCATGTTCTCGAACATCACAAGCGGACTGAGCGGCACGCTCGGCCCCTACCCGCCGGAGTCCACGCTCGGCGGAAGCGCGCCGTCTGGAATCTTCGCCTGGGGTAACACGCTCTACGGGTTTTACATGGTCGAAGGCGCGGGCAAAGGGAGCTGCATCCTCGGCAACGGCTGCGACGCGCGGACCATTCTCGTGACCGCGTCGACGGCGACGGGGTCAATCAACGCGACCACCGGCCCGGCGTGGAGCGAGACCGCCGTCTTCTCGCAGATCGCCGCGCTGCCGAAAGGCTCGGGGACCTACGTCGATTCGACGCACGTCACCAGCGCGGGGCTGTTTTCGACGAGCTGGAACACGGCCCAATACTGGTCGTCGATTCAGTTTTGCAACGGCGCTTGCGGCGTCGCCGACAAAAATTTCTATCCGTTCGTCGTCGTCGATACCTCGCATATCACGCTTCTTTCGCCGATCACCGGCACCGAGAGCGGAACGATTCAATGGCGCGTGATTCCGAACTGGGACAACGTCGCCGGCCACTTTATGCACGTCAGCCCGGAGATCATGTCGTCCTCGCAGATCAAGGCGCAGGGCTTCCTCGCGCAGCTCCCCTCTGCGCTGCAAACGGTTGTGAACGGCGGCGGAAGCTTGTTGTTCGTCTGGGGCGCCGGATCCTGCGATCGCTGCTCGAACGCCTACATGGGCGTGATGGATCCGACGACGCTTCCGGCGCTCACCGGCTTCTATACGCTGTCCAGCTTCAACGCGAGCGGAGTCCCGCAGTGGACCGTCAACAACGAAGCGACCGCGGCGCCGCTGTTCACCAACTGGAATCACCAGGGCGGCGCGCCGAACGCTCCCTGTTTCGCCGAATCGAGTTTCCGCTATGAGCCGCTGCTGCTGCGTTTCGTCGCCATCTACGGCGCGGCGACGTGCCAGGGCCTTCAGATGCGTGTCTCGAAAACGCCGTGGAGCTGGGGACCGGAGCAGTCGATTTTCCTGAACCAGAAGACCGCCTATCCGGAAGGCGCGCTGATCTGGACCTCGGGCGTGAACCCGCCCAACTTCGCGCAACAGGCGAGCGTCACCCTTTACGATCCGTCGAGCAAGAGCTGCACGCCCTACCCCACCTGCCTTGTGCCGATCAACACCGAAGCGCTGACGCCGTGGAACGCGCCGGGCAACGTGTACGGCGGCTATTTGTTGCCGAACCAGACCAGCTTCGACAACGGAGACGGCACGGTGCGGCTGTTTTACGGCTTCATGGCCTTCGACCCCTACAACTTCACCATCGGCTATATCCCGATGAGAAAGCCGTTATGAGCATGACCTGGGGTCAGCTTCGGCTGCAAACGCAGATCACCGCGCCGGGCGTCCCTCACGATTTGCTCGACGAATGGCTCACCGCCCGCTACGAGCAGATCCTCAACCACACGAAATGGAAGGGCCTCCGCGGCCACGCGATCGTCGAGACGACGCCGGCCTATGTGTCTTCGACCGACACCGTGACGGTCACCACCGGCAGCGCCACCATGACCGGTCTCGGAACGACCTGGACCTCGGCGCTGATCGGGGAGTATGTCTTCCTTTCCGGCGACACCGAGTATTACCAGATCACGGCTGTGGGAAGCGGGACCAGCCTCACCCTCGACCGCCCTTACGAGCTGCCCTTCGAGGAATCGCCGGGCACCGTCAAGAGCGGCTGCGGATACACGATCTTCCAGCACATCTATGCGCTCCCCGCCGACTGCAAATTCGTCGAAGAAATCGAAGACCCGCTGACCGGCTATCCGCTGCAGCGGATGACGAAAGACGATCTCGACGCCTCCGCCGGCCCGCGCAACTATGTGGACGATCCGGGCGTTTACGCCGAATACGACGACACAAGCGAGGCGACGCCGCCCGTCAACCATCAGCTTGAGTTCTACCCGCCGCCGGAATACCAGCGCGGCTACCGCATCCGCTACGAGCGGACGCCGAACGCCTTCACCGGTTCGAACACTTCCAGCTCTCCGCTGCCCTTCATTGAGATCACGGCGCTGCTCAGCGGCGTGCGCGCCGACGCGTGCGCCTACCTCGCCGGGCGGGGATCGGCGTCCTACGCGCCGCTGGTGGCGCTGTACGAGGGCAAATTCGAGCGCAGCCTCCTGCGCATGGTCAAGCAAGACCTGCTGCGCGAGCCTTATCAGAAGCTCGAGGTCGCGACGCGGTTCGTGCGCCATCGGCTGGAGCGCGTCCAGCGCGGCTTCGGGAGACTGTGGGGAAGCGGACAAGGCGGTCCGAATTAGCAGCGGCTCCCCCTGATTTTCGACTTCTGGGGCGTATGCCCAAGCCTCGTAAAATGGGATCGGCGCTGGCGTTTCTCGCCGCCTTCGCCATCTTCGCCGGTCTCGCCTTCGGGCAGAATCCGAACAGCTCGACGTTCCCATCGAGCGCCGCCACCGACAACACTCTTTTCGTCGCCGCCAACAACGCGCTCACCACGTTGAGCGGACCGATCACCGCGTCGACGACCGCGATCCCCGTCGTCACCACCGCCGGGTTCATTTTCCCGACCCTTGTGTCCATCGGATCGAGCGCGTCGGAAATCGTCGCGGTGTGCTCGCAGACGGGCGGCAACCAGCTCAATGTTTGCGGCTCGGGCCGCGGCTTCAACGGAACCTCCGCGCAATCGTTCAATACCGGCGCCGTCGTCAGCGCCAACATCGTTTCGTGGTTTCACAACCAGGTGGCGGCCGAGATCAAGACGGTGGAAAGCTGGCTGATCGCCAACCCGTTCGGGACGGTCAACAGCGTGGCCGTGACCATGCCGTCGTCGCTGTTCACGCTCTCCGGTTGCACCATCACCACGAGCGGCACTTGCGCGGTTTCGCTCGCCTCGCAGACCCAGAACCAGGCGTTTCTATCGCCGAATGGAAGCTCGGGAGTTCCGGGCTGGCGGCAGATCGTCACCGCCGACGTGGCCTCTTCTTCTCTGTTTGGAAACTCGGCGCTGCTGCCGACCTATTACAACGTTCCATCGGCATACTCTTCGCAGAATTTTTGCGTTTCCGGGGCCACGCTCGGCCTCCAGAACGCGGGCATTGTTTGCGGCCCGCAGTCGACGCCCACCGCTCCCTACAACTACTCGGTGACCAACGGGGCGGGCGTCACGGGAAACCTGGCGACTCCGGGCACCAACACGCTGACGTTCGCCCCCTGCCCGGCCGGCCTCTACCCGGCGGCTTTTGCAAACAAACAAAGGGTCGAAATCTTGGGCGGAAGCGGCACGGCGGAGGTTGCGCTTGTAACCGGGGGGACATGCAATAACGACGGTCTCGGCGGGACGGTGATCGTTACAACGGCGAATACGCACACCGGCTCTTGGGTCGCCACTTCGGCGAACTCCGGAATCCAGGAGTGCCTGTTCGCGATTACCGTGGAGGGCACCGGGTGCGAGGTCGGATACGGCCCGTCCGCGGTCAACTCACCGATTTGGCTCACATACAACCGTTTTCTGCATGGTCAGTCCGACACTCAAGACGGTTCGGGAACCGGAGTTCAATTGCAGCTAAGCAGTGAATTGGTGATCGGCGGCCTTTATCCCACTTCCGCGGCGCTATTCAGTTTCGTGGGAGCAAGTTCCGTTGCGAGGCTCACGGTAAAGTACCCGCAGCCGGATTCTCCCACCTACAGCGCCTACACGCAGTTCGGGCCGACGTTTGAAAACACCACCGCCGACAAATTCAGGGTCGAGGACGTGACGGTCGAGAACGCCTGGACGCTCGTACAATCCTGCAACGCCACGTCGTTTCAGGGCTTCTCGCTGGTGAACGTGCAGGCCTCCTTCTTCAAATATGGCGTCGACGCCTGCAACCAGCTCGACTCGATCGAGCTGAATCACGTGCGGTTCTGGAACTACGGGCAGACCGGCAACCAGATCAACGTCATGACGGCCAACGCCATCGGCATGCACCTGGGGGCGACTCCGGACACCAAATTGACCGACGTTTTCATGTTCCTCAACATGGGAATCGTCGGATATCCCGACCCGTACACCGGCTATCTGGGGGGCCGTCCGGTCGTGAACGGGGTCAACGTTCATATCGAACCCGTCTCCTGGTTCAGCGGAAATTTCCAATCGCTCAACTTCAGTGATTTCTATTTCTATGGCGACAACACGACGGCGCCCGGTGGCACGCTCACCGAGGGCAATCTCACACTCGACAACGGCGTCGCCAACGTCACCAACCCCGGCGCGGCGATGTTCAGCCTCCCCGGCACGACCAACGTCTACGGCTATTCGGCGACCATCTCGAACACGCTGTTTAACAGCGCGGCGACCGATCAGACGACCATCACCGCCGCCGCGCCCACCTTCAACTGGGCGCTCGACCTCAACCACAACCATTTCTCGCGGACGCTGAATGTCGCCTACACCAACCCCGTTGTCAACGTCGGCGCAAACGTCTATGGCAGCGTTACGGCCAACCATTGCGATCCGCTCGGCTCGGGCAGCGGCACCCTCGTTGCCGCCACCAGCGGCGCGAATCTTTTCCAGCACGGGAACAATTGCCCTGGCTGGGGCACCGACTTCACTTCTTCGTGGACGACGCTCACGCCCCTGAATTCCTGGGTCGCCTTCGGCGGCGGCTACTACTCGCCGCAGTACCGCATCAGCGCCGACGGCGAAGTCCGCGCGCGCGGCCCGATCTACAACGGCACCAACACCTACGGCACCGTGATTTATACCTTCCCCAGCGGCTATCGGCCCTCGGCCGCGGCGCGCTTCGTTTGCGCCAACAGCGACACCAACGTGCTCGGCGTAAGCACATTGCTCGACGTGCTCGCCAATGGCAACGTGGTGCTCGGGAGCGCCGCGTCGGCGTCCTCGACGCCGCTCTGGCTCGATTGCATCCACTTCCCGGCGGGCAACTAAGTGGCGAGCTGGGGCGGGACCGGCTGGAATCAATCGCGCTGGGGCCAGGCGGGCAGCGGCCCTCCGCCGGGCCTGCCGCTCGGCGCGCTTCAGAACCGCGTCAGCCAACGGCTCGACGAAGGACTCATCGGCGCCACTTACTACACCCTCGCCGAGATCACCGCGCGCATCAACGAAGGATACCGCTTCTTCGTTCTGCTGACCCTCGGGCTGGAGACAACCGCGGTCGTTCCCCTCGCCGCGGCGACGACGTTCTATCACATGCTTTCGGCTTATCCGGACTGGATTCTGCCGCTGCGCGTCTACTCCTCGGCCGGCGCGAAGATCCGGCCCGCCACGCTCGCCGAGCTCGACTCGCTCGATTCCGGATGGACGAACTCACCCGGCGCGCCGCTGCGCTATATCGCCCGCGGCTTCGACCTGTTCGGGATTTATCCGCAGCCGGCCGCGCCCGGAACGAACGTCATTGTGACCTACGCGCAGGCGCCGGCAGACCTGGTGAACGCGGGCGACGTGCCGCTGATCCCGCCCGAATATCAATTGTCGCTGGTGGATTACGCGATTTACGCCCTGCGCCAGAAAGAAGGCGGCCAGGAGTTTCTGAAGACGCTCCCTTATTTCGACCGTTTTTTGAGCGACGCCCAGGAATACGGCGAATACGTGCGCACGCGCAACCTGGGAAACCGCTACGAGGCGACGCCGTTCGAGCTGTCGCTGTTCGACCGCTCGCGGCTCGGCATCGATCGCGCCAAGACTCCGGCGCGGAGGACGGCATGATCGACGCGGCCCAAATTATTTTGAATCTTGTGCCGGCGCTCGGCTTCCAATCGCTCGCCGATCTGGAGGCCTCCGACTGGCTGCAGGACGTCGAGCTCTATCAATGGGCGGACGAAGCGAGCCAGCGCCTCGCGCATCAGGCGGGCGTCTTCGCCGAGTGGGACAACTCCGCGACCGCGGTGTCGCTCACCAGCGTCTATCCGGCGCCGGTGAACTTCGTGAACCTGGTCGCGCTCTATTACGCCGGCGCGAAGCTGCGCGAGACCAACGTCGCCGAGCTGGCGGCGCTCGACGCTAATTGGCCGGCCACGGGCGGAACGCCGATCCGCGCCTCGATCGATGCCGGAAACCTCGGCACTTTTACGCTGTATCCGATGCCGACTTCGAGCGGCGCGGTGATCCTGGCGCTGTTCGACAAGTACCTGCCGACGATCTCGGCCGCGGCCAGCGCCCTTCCGATCTCCAGCCCGGCGCAGGACTATTTCGCGTATCACATGCTCGCCGAGGCGAGGGGCAAAGAAAGCGAAGCGTCGATGCCCGATATGGCCCAACATTTCCGCAAAAGGGTGCAGATGTTCGAAGAGATTTTCGCGAAGTATTACGGAGGCGGGCAATAAAATGGGCCTCACGGTCGAACCGGTCGAGCGGATAAAGCTTCAACTTCTCGACGGCGGATTGTCGCTCGCGACGCCCGGCGACAAAGTCCCGCCCTCCGGAGCTCTGCAGATGGAGAACTTCCGCCCCGACACCCAGGGGCGGCTACGATCGCGCTCCTCGACCGCGGCGCTCACCCAGGTGGTGGACGGCACGACGCCCTTCGTGCATTCAATCGCCATGCGTGGCGCCAATAACTATTTCGGCGCGGGCGCGAACCTCTACACCGGCATTTATCCGGTGGCGCCCATCGCGACGGGCTTCGACGGCTTCCCGCTCGGCATGGCGGCGATGAACGGCTACACGTTCGTCATGAACCGCAACAAGCAGATCAAGTACGACACCAGCTCGCACGCTTGGGGCATCACCCCGCCGGCGTCGGCCTGCTCGGCCGCGGTCGGATCCACGGGCCTGCCGAACGGCGTTTACGAATACTTCGTCACCTTCGGCGACCTGGCGCTGGCCAACGAATCGAACCCAAGCCCCGTCAGCGCGCCGGTGACACTCGCCAGCCAGCAGGCGAGCCTCACCGGAATCCCGGTCAGCTCCAACCCCGACGTCGGCCTGCGGAACATCTATCGCGCCGGCGGGACGCAGGGCGGCACGTATCTCATCGGCACCATTTACGACAACACCTCGACCGTCTCGGCCGGCCACATGGTCAACGTGGGAACGCTCGCCGTTGGCAACGACAACGTATCCGACGCCGCGGCGGTTCTCAACGGCGTCCTGATGCGGACCAACCTCGATCTCCCTCCGGCCGCGTGGGGATTGGCCGGCCCGTACTTCGGTTACTTGCTCGCGTTCTCCAGCGCGGCGCACGTCAATCGTCTCTGGTGGAGCTTGCCGAATCAGCCGCAGTATTGGCCGGGCGCGGCGCTCGGGGCGGGCAACTGGACCGACGTCGGCAACGACGGCGAGGCGATTGTCGCCATCACCATTCACGCCGAAGTGGCGATCATCTACAAACAGTTTTCGATTTGGCGTCTGGTCGGAACTCCGGACCTCGGCTATCTGGAGCGCATCACCGACAAAGTCGGCATCGTCGGATTCCATGGCGCGGTAAGCGCCGGCCAGTACGATTACTTCGCGACGAAGGAGGGCGTTTACAAGTTCGACTTCGACCACGTTTCGAAAGTCAGCCCGCAAGTCGATCCGATCTTCCGCGGGACGTACGTCGAGATTCTCAGCACGACGATCCAGATCGCGCCCTTCAACCCCACTTACACCGGACAAATCGCGCTGGGTTACGGAGAAGGCCGGCTGTATGTCTCTTATCCCGAGGCGACGACCACGGGAACGTTCGTCGGCCACAACTCCCAGACGCTCGTTTACTACGAGGACAAGCAGGCTTGGGCCACGTTGCGTCTCAACACCAGCGGCCCGCATCCGACCGGCTTCGACGTTTTCTATTACTACCCAGGCCAAGCCATGCTCGGGGGAAGCTACGACGCCGTCCTCGATATCTATCAGAACGAGGCCTCGACCGGCCAATCGGACACCGGCGCACCGCTTCAGCTTGCCTACCAGTCGCGCTATGAAGACGCGGGGCAGCCCGACAACCAGAAGACGTTCGTCGAGCTGGTGATCGATTACGAGTTCGCCGGCGACACCGCGAACGTTTTCCTGTTCTACGACAACGGCGTGAGCAGCGCGGCCCAAAGCAGCTTCGCCCTCGGCAGCCTCACGGGGACCGGGCGGCAGAAGGCGCGCTTCAATCCCTCCGCGCTTCACTTCGACGGATTGATCGCGACCAACGTCAGCGTGCGCATCGAAGTTCCGGTTTGCAATTTCCCCGTCATCATCCACGCGATTTATATTTATTGCTACCCCGAGGCCAGCTCGTTCCTGAACTTCTCGACGCGCGCGATGGACTTCGGCACTGGACAAGTCAAGCAGTGCAAGGAAATCCAGATCGACGTGGACAACGAAGGCGGATCGGTGCAGGCGAACGTCTACACCGACCTGCCGGGGAACGAGCTGACGCTGCGGCAGACGCCGAGCGTGCCTTCGGGCACCGCGCGGCGCCCGTACTTCCTGCCGATCCCGCTCACCGAGGGCCGCATCTGGCGCGTGGCGCTGCAATGCGGCTCGCTGTTCCAGCTCTACGCGATCCGCATGTTGATGCGCGTCGTCGGCACTTACGTCGAAGCCTACGAGAGCGCCGCGGGCTTTGTGTGGGATTCCTTCCCCGGCACGTTCGAGACGGCGCAGACGCATATCCCCAGAGGCTACAGTATTGCCCTCCACGCCGACCCCATCAAGCGCGGCCGGGAGATCGAGCTGCGCATCGACTGCCTCGGCACCGTGCTCGTGACGCGGCTCTCCGACTTGCCCGGCGACACCATGGCGTCGCGTTATACGAAGACCAGCGGGCCGACCGTGGGCGAGCAGGTAATCCGGCTGCCGCTGCCGGCCGGAATCAATCCGGAAATCGAAGGCCGGATGTGGCAGCTCCAGTTGTCCTCCGCCACGGCGCGGTTTATTTTGTACGAGGCGGGCATGGAATCGCTCGCCGTCGGCGTTTACGTCGAAGCGTACGAGGCGGGCGCGGGCGCGGTCTACGATTCGCGCGAAGTGGACTTCGGTTCCGAAAAGCCAAAGGAGGCGCGCGAGCTCGAGCTCGACTGCCAGACCACCGGCGCCATCACCGCGACGCTTTATTCCGACTTGCCCTCGGGCGTCATGGCGCAGGTGGCGCAGAAGACCTTCTCGACCACCGGGCGGCAGAAGGTGCCGATCGCGCTGACGCCCACCGCCGGGCTGCTCGCGCAGTATCCGGCCGGGCGCATGTTCCAGGTGATTCTCACCGGATCGAACGCCTTCCGCCTCTACGGGGCGAAATTGAAGGTGCGCGAGTTCGGCGGCTTCCTGACGCTCGACGAGGCCAGCGCCGGCGCGGTGTGGGATTCGACGCCGACGGATTTAGGCGTGCCGCGCGACAAGGTCTTCGACCAGGTGCGCTTCGAGATCGACACCGACGGCAGCGCGCAGCTCAACGTGTACACCGATCTGCCGGGCGAAGCGATGACGCTGCGCGCGACGCAGACCATCACGACGGTGGGAAGCGGACGCCGCTTCGTCACCGTGCCGCTGCCGCCGAACATCCAAGGCCGGCTGATCCAGTGCGTTCTCTTCAACGCGACTTCCGGATTCCGTTTGTATCAGGCGCAGGTTTTCGCGCGCTCGATCGGCCGCTATATCGCCAACACCGTCGGCGACGCCTTCCGCTCCCTCGAATGGGACGCGGGCAGCGAGCGCGTGAAGATGATTAAGAAAATCGAAGTGGACGTCCAGGCCGACGGCCCGCTCACGCTTACGCTTCTGACCGACCAGGGCGGCGCGATGAACCCCGAGTACAGCGTGACGATCGCGGCGAAGACGACGCGCGCGCCCTACCGGCTTCAATTGCCGCCGGGGATCCGCGGCCGGCTGTTGCAGATCCAAATCACGGGCACCAACTCCGGACGCGTCTACAAGCTCCGCGCCTGGGTGCGGCCGTTGAACGAGCCGGAGGGAAAATGGGCGTGGCAGGAGTATCCACTGGAGGAGAGCGACGCGCTGCAGCAGTGGTTTCCGCTGGCGGCCGCGCAGCCGACCAACGCGGAATGGGCGTGGGCGCCGTTCCCGGTGACTCCAACAGAGGCCCAGTGGCAATGGATTAAGTTCCTGAGTGTGGGCGATACGCCCGAGGCCTTCGAATGGATCGACGTGCCGATCGATATCACCGGATGACGCGATGAAGTTCACCAACGGCCCTTCCATCCTTCCCATCTCGGCGCAAGTGGATCCGGCGAACCTCGTGCCGACGATCAACGACCGTCTGCGGCGCCTGGGGACGAACATCTCCGACCTTCAGGCGACGGTCGCCTCCGGCCTCGTCGGACCCGCGGGGCCCACGGGACCGACCGGGGCGACTGGACCGGCCGGGCCGGCGCTGTCCAACTGGATCGCCTACACCCCGAGCGTCTACGCCGGCGGCTCGATGGTCATCTCGGGATACTCGACCCAAGTGGCGGAATATCAGCAATCGGGAAACGTGTGCTTCATTCGCGTGGCCGTGGCGGCGATGTCGCTTGGGGGATCGGCGTCGAACCAACTATTCATCAGTCCGCCGCCCATCGCGCCGACCGACAAATGGAGCACCCTTGCGTGCTACCTCGACGACGGCGGCGTTTACTTGGCCGGCTTCGCGTTCTTCCCGAACCTCACGAGCATCGAAATCCAGCGGTACGACGGTTCCCTGTTTACACTCAGCCCAAGCGCCGCGCTGACGGTGACCGGCTTCTATCACTGCTGAGTGGCGGACGTCGGCAGCCCCGACAGCAGTTTGGAGTGCGCCTCCACGTGCGCTTTCATGTGCTCACCCATGGGCGACAGGCGAAGGGAGTCACCAAAAGAAACCCCGTAGAGCTTAAACGATGTCCCCTCGGATTGAAGACGGACGCTGCCGTCGTGCTGCTGTACCCACTTCACGGGCGACGCAGCGGCGATGTCGATCCACAGGTCAGCGCTCATGATCTTGCAGAATTGCCGAGGGCCGGCCGGAATCGTTCCGGTGTACATGGGGGGGTCGTTCGCCGGGGTCCGCTCACCAAGCGCGATGGGAGATGCGGCCAGAAGGCCAAAAAGCGAGCGGCGTGTCATGTAACCGGTGTAGCACGAGACGGAGCGATCAAACATACGATCTCGCCGTCGACCGGCGACTGAGTGGCGAAGACGTGCCCGCAAGGCTGAAACCGCATGTGCGAAATTCCGAACCCGGAGGCGCGATGCGTCTCGTACATCGAAACGGCCACGCCACACTTCGGACAGGGATCGTTGTCGGGATGTGGCTCCCAACCCTCGACGTATCGAAATTGCATCTCCAGAACGACGGGCACCCCAATCATCCCCCGCGCTTCAAGTTCGGCGGATTCCCCCACCCCTGGATTATTTTAATCGTCTTCCTGAAGGACTCGACGGTGGGGCGCGGAGCCGACTGTGAAGTCGTCGGCTCACCCGACCTGACTTGCGCCTCGGACAATTCTGCCCGGAACGCCTCCAGGCCGTCGAGTATCTCCCGGATTTGCTCGTCGCTAATTTGTCCACCTGCCGGGCTTCGTTTGCTGAACGAACGGCGCGTCATTCCCCCGGTATAGCGCGAGGGGAGGAATTCGCCTGCGCTTCCCGCTCGGCCTTCCTCCGCGCCCGTCCGTACTCCAATTTCTTCCGTTGAACGGTCTTGGCCGCTTCCCGCCGCTCGGCGAAGCCGATCATCGCCGCTTTCACGCGCGCCCGCACCGGAATCGAGCCGTATTCTTTCTTCATGAACGCGTTCAGATAGTCGGCAGCCAGGCCGGGGAACTGCGCGGACGCCGCCCCGGAGGCGACTACCGGGAATAGTGGCAAAACACGCTCCAGCCTCGATTGTCGCAGTGCGGCGCCCGTTTCACGAGTGGGCGTTTCCCATGCTCTTGAAATGGACGATGGCCGCGCGCCGGTGGACGCTCGACGACTTCGCGCCCGTAGGCGCCGGCCCGCTGTTCGATCACATCGTCGAGCGCTTGGGCCGCGGTCCCACGTGGGCCATTTACGCCGACTGCGAGCTGGCCGGCATCGTCGCGGTGATTGCGACGTCGGAGGTCGCGGCCGAGATTCATATCACGCTCGGGTTCCGGCATTGGGGCCGGGACGTCGCGCGCCAGGCGGCGGCGGCGGTGGTGAAGGAACTGTTTGAAACCACGACCGTGCGGAAGATTTCCGCGCCGTGCTTTGCGGGAAATACGATGGCCGAAGGCTTGGCGTCGCGGCTGGGATTTACGCGCGAAGCGTGCTTCCGCTCGCAGACGATGCGCGGCGGCGCCCCGGCCGACGTCGCCGTGTGGGGATTGACAAAAGAGGATTGGATTTCGCATGAGCTTTCTATTCAGCAGCGGCAGCACGACCAACCAAAACAGTTCGTCGAGCGGGACGAGCACCCCGACGTACACGCCGGGCCAGAGCGGCCTGCAGAACGACCTGCTGAGCAGCCTGTCGGGAGTGCTGAAGGGCGGCCCGCAGGGGATCTTCCAATCGATGCAACCGCTGGTGACGGCGGGCACGAACAACATCAACCAGGCAAACGACGGATCGCAAACGCAGATGGACCGGTATCTGGCAAGCCGCGGAATGGGCGGGGGCGGAGTGGCGGGGCAAAGCGCAGCCGCCCTCGAGTCGCAGCGGCTCGGGCAAGTCTCGGGACTTAATTCGAGCGTCGCCGGAATGGCGAACCAGGATTTTTATCAGAGCTTGAGCGACGCCCTCGACGCGGCGTACAAGAACCCCGGCAACACGTCCACCGGCACGAGCAGCGGGTCGAGCACGACCACGACCAACCCGAGCATCTTTTCGGATCTGGCGGGGATCGCGGGGATTTCGATGGGCACCGACTGGAGCAGCCTGTTTTCACCGAACCCGGACACCCCCGCGCCGACCTCGTATTCGACGCCCTTTGGGCCTCCCGCCGTGATGCCTCCGCCCTCGATTACCCCCGGCTACGGGACACCAGGATTCGGGCACTAAACCATGTCACTCGAAGATGTAATGCAAAGAGTCGGGCCGGTGCTTCAATCGCTGGCGGAGAATCTCGCGATGGCTTCCCCGCAAGGCCAGGACCGGGCGAAGATGCAGCAGGCGCAGGCCGACCGCGCCGAACAGTCGCGGCAGTTCGATCAGGAGATGCAGTTCAAGCGTGACCAGGCCGACCAGGCGCAGAAGAACCAGACCCTTCAAACCATCCTGCAATTGCACGGCGCCGGCGCGAAGCCGATGAACGGACCGAACACCACCGCCGGAAGCGTTCCCATGCCGGCGATCGGCGGAGGCTTCGGCGCGCCGCAGCCGACGAACGTTCCGCTTCAGGACGGCCAGACGCAGGTGAACGCAAACGGCCAGAGCTACGCGCTGCCGACGCAGGCCGATTCTCTTGCCAATTCGCTCGACTCCGAGACGCAGAAGGCGCAGGCGCTTCGCTCGGCCAAAGTGATCCCCGTGAAAGACGGAGCGTTTCCCCACTTCCTCATTCCCTCCGGAGGCGTGACGGCGGAAGAGGCGGCTTCGCTCGGTAACGCCGAGGACAAGTTGACGCCGGCCGAGCCGAAGAAAAAAGGTTTCGCCGTCAGCTTCCACACCGACGACCACGGCAACGTGACGCCGATCACGACGAACCTCGACACGATGGAGATCACGCCCGGCAAAGCCATTCCGGGCATCGGAACCAGCAAAGCCGATCCGAACGCACCGAAGCCGGTCACCGCGGCGCAGTTGAGACAGATCGTCCAGAAGAAGGGCACGGGCTTGCAGAAGGCCGAGGACAACTTCCGCAAGGCGCTGCAGGCGCAAGCCAAAGACGGCCTCGCCGATCCCGACGCGGTGCAGCAGGCGCAAGCGAACCTCACCAAAGACAAGCAGGCGGCGCAAGACGAGTACGAGGAAGGTCTCTCGACGCTCGGGCTGCCGGTGAAGCACTTCGATTACGGAGCGCAGGCGCAGGCCGCGGCCCCGGCGCCGAAGCCCGTGGCGAAGGCGGCGCCGAAAGCGGCGCCGAAACCGGCCGCCGCTTCGAACCCCCTGCAGGCGCAGGCGGCGAGCGCGCAGCCTAAACCCCAATTCAAGGAAGGCCAGACCGTCAAGCTCAAGAGCGGCCAAACGGTCACGATTAAGAAACTGAACCCCAACGGCACCTTCGAGTACTAACGTGCCGACCGCGAGTTTTGACGACATCGATGCCGCCCAACCGCAGCCGCGGACGGCGAACCTCGCCGACATCGTCGGTCTCGCCGACGCCCCGGCGGCCGGAGGGCTGCCGCATCCCGACGACGCGATCGCGCGGGCCAAACAGGCCGCCTCCAGGATCGCGGATTCCCTTTTCTCCGCCGCGAGCGGACTGCTGCCGGGCGAAGGGACCGCGGACTCGCCGCTTTTGACCGGGCCTCGCGCTCCGGCCCCGCCGGCGCCGCCCGGAGTGCCCGCCGCGATGCTCGACCAGCTCGCGCCGCCCGGCGCGCCGCGTCCCTCGATCCCCGGCCTCGACGCCGACGGGACGACGGCCACATTCACCAATCCGCGCACGGGAAGAACTTCGGTTCGCCAGCCGCCCGGAGGAGGGTTGCTCGATCTTCCCCTCACCGGCGCGCAGGGAATTGTCCAGGGAGTGGAGCAGGCGGCGGCCCCGGCCGAGGCCTTCGCCTCCGATATCGGACGCACGCAGCTTGCCGGGATGGGACAGTCGCAGCCGGGCAAGCCGGCCCTCACTCCGGAATTGATGAGAGAGGGCGCGGGCGCGGCCCATAAGATCGTCTCCGGAGCGTTCGACGCCGCCACGCCGGCGCTCGCCGCGGCCGGTCTGGTCTCGCCGGTCCGCACGGCGATCTCGCTCGGCGCCGCCGCGCTCAGCCAGGACGCCACCAAGAAACTGCTGAAGAGGCTCGGCGTTCCCGACGAGTACTCGGACCTGGCCGCCGATGCCGTGGCCGGCGTCGCCGCCTCGGCCGCGCACGCGGGTTATCAGAACGTCGCCGATTACGCCAAGCTCAAGGGCGCGCTGCAGGACTCCATCGACCGCGAGTTCGCCCGGCGCCAGGCCGCCGAGGACGCCGCCCGAAAATCCGGCCCGGCCGCCAAGCGGATCGGGGACGGCGCCTCGCCGCCTCCCGCTCCGCCAGACAACACGCAAGACGCCGAATTCGAGATGGGCCGGAAGGCGCTCCCTCCGGGGCGTTATTCGCACGCCTCCGGCCCGCTGCTCGGACCGGATCGTCAGCTTCCGCCGGCCTCGGCCCCCGCCGTCGTCGATGTGGGGGGAGAAAGAGCGCCGACGCCCGCGGCCTCGGCCCCCGCGCCGCCCGGCGCACGCGCTCCCGTTCCCGGAACCGTGTACCACGCCGGGGAAAACGGCGTCGAGCCGGTCACCGCTTTCACGGGCCAGGATGTACAGAACCCGCCATCGGCGCGGAAGACGGCGCCGCCGCCTGCCGTTCCCAACGAGGGACCCAGCGAGATCGCCCAACGCCTCGCCGACGCGCGCGAGCGTCTGGCGATGGCGCACACCGGCGGCTCGTATGCGCAGGCGCGCCCGGCCGACAAGATCGCCATCGATCAACTCGCCCGCGAAGGCTACGGGCAAGCGCAGCTCCCGCGCCAAGACTCCGCCGCGCCTTCGACCGGAACGGCGAAGCTCTCCGATATCGCCGGGCCGGTGAATGGAACGGCGAAGCTCGACGACATCGCCGGGCCGGCGGACAAGCAAGTCGAACCCGCTCCGCAGCCTGTGGCGAAAGCGTCGCAGCCTGTGGCGAAAGCGCCGCAGCCTGTGGCGAAACCGGTACAACCGCAGCC
>VFSW01002743.1_pt1 | contig 26529 bp, 26 predicted proteins | sample 5358111 | NCBI WGS metagenome assembly VFSW01 (sample SAMN11554181, study PRJNA540505) | mine drainage metagenome | isolation source: sediment from site ElyBrook_90M | place: USA: Ely Copper Mine, Vershire, VT | collected 2017 | reverse complement strand
ATTTCGAGCAAACGGGGAAAGTGCAAGTACTGCGACTGGCGTGTAGGTACCAGCGACTGCTAGGAAGATCATTGAATGGTCAAGACGCCTAACAATGAGGCGTCGTTCTGGAGTCCATGTCACTCGATGAAATAGTGCGCTTACACCGAGCATGAGGCATATTGATACTGAATATATCGCAGCAACAACGTGAGAAGTCGTGCCTTTTGCTAGCAGTTGAAGAATTACACCGCCGACTAAAAATACGAAAAACGACCACTGGTGGATTACGCCTCGAAGCTTTGGCTTCTCCTTCGCCTCCGCAATGGGTGCCAGAGGTTGTTGTACCTTTTTTGTCTTTGTCACAATCGAAACCTAGTCCTCTTTTACCTCGACGTCGCACCACTCTGGCGAAAACCATTGAATTGAGATGGATGTCACATTCGAGATACTCTGATGTTGCGATTCTTTTATTTGACTTTTTAACTTTTCGATCTGAGCGCGATCGTGAGGTATCTGCGGATGCCCATTTGACGATTATTGCTGCTGACGAGGATCGTAGGTTCAGTTGGAATGTGTATTGTCGGAAAAGAGCTGATGGTGCGGGACCAGATTTAGACCTTGGCCACTGTTGGCTTTTCGAAGTGCCTGGGGTAGATCACAGGATTTCCGCTAAAACGAGATTCTAACTGTTGGTTTATTGACGGTGGAACCGCCAGAGATCCATAGAGCGATGCATCTCATTATGCAAAGAATCCACCTTCGGTACCGACCAAGTGGAAGCCGGCTCCAGTTGGGAGACTCGAAGGAAACTTAGACGTTGGAGTTGGGAGGAGTTGGTACGAATGCGAGTCCTTGATGATGTGACAATTGTGAACTTTCGCCATCTGTGATGGAGATTGGCGCAGGTGCAGCGTTTCCAGTTAAGAGAGTTAGCCAGCTAGCGCCGAATTTCGATATGGCACCAACGCCGGCCAAAGTGCTTCCGTCACGGCAGTCTGATTTGTCCAGGTTGCTCGCCATACCGAAGGCGATTTGAGCAGGTTCTTTGATGTTTGTAGGTGCGGAGGCGACTCCAACTATCGTAGCCCAAGGATTACGTGTGGACAATGTGAGTAAATTGCGGAGTTGTCGCAATCGTAGCCTTAATTCGATGGATTTCTTGATGGATTCGATAGTGGCCAGATTGAGGTTTGACGAAATCCATTAGTGAATCGTCAAATTACCACGAGCCCCATTGCGCGCCTAGCACTTCGGGACGTCTCCTCAGCAACTTCACTTGCACGACTTGCCCCCTTTTGCATCAGTGCAAATAGTTCTGCTTTGTCGTCTAAGAGTTCGTTGAATCGATCTCGAATGGGACCTATCTGCGCAACTAGAGCTTCGCCGATATCCTTTTTTAGAGGTCCGTAAGCGGAGTATTTTTCCGCGATTATTTCTGGCCTTTCGTTCGTTATCGCTGAGAAGATCTCGAGAAGATTTGCTACTCCTAGTCGATTTTCGGGATCATAGGCGACACCTTCATATGTGTCTGTAACTGCTCTGGAAATCTTCTTTTGAATCTCCTTATCGCTATCGGTAATGTAGATCTTCGAATTCATAACCTTTGATGATTTTGACATCTTCTTTGTCGGGTCAGTGAGGTCCATCACCCTTGCGCCAACGGCTGGAATTTGGGGCTCTGGTACTTTGAAAGTTTCGCCGTATAGGCGGTTGAACCTGTTGGCTAGATCGCGCGCTAACTCTAAGTGCTGCTTTTGGTCTTCGCCGACGGGAACTCGATCCGCTTGGTAGGCAAGGATATCGGCTGCCATGAGCGCAGGATAGGTAAACAGACCTGCCTTTACACTCTCGCTCCCGCGTCCCTTATCCTTGAATTGAGTCATTCTGTTTAGTTCGCCCATCGAAGCGGTGCATTCCATAATCCAGCCGAGCATCGGATGAGCTGCGACGTGGCTCTGGACGAAGAGCGTGGATTTGTTGGGGTCGATCCCACATGCGATGAGTGTCGCAAATGTTTCGAGCGTACCCTTCTGCAATTCCTTTGGATCAACTTCAATCGTTAGCGCGTGGAGATCTACTACGCAATAGAAGCTTTCGCCCTCCTCTTGTTCGCGCACCCAGTTGACGATTGCGCCATAGTAGTTGCCGATATGAGCCATTCCCGTTGGTTGAATTCCAGATAGTACGCGCATAATCAAATGATCCTAGTTTGGTGGGTAGATACTTCTAAACCTTGACTACTATCGAAGTTCGCTTATGGAGGTTGACGGTGCGAAAAAGGATTGGAGTAGTAGTTGCGATGGCCTCAGAGGCTCAATCGATCATGGTTGAGTTATTTGGAGGGGGAGAGGTAGTCACAGAACAGATCCCTTATCGCTACGTCTCAGATTCGGTTGAGATCGGGGTAGTTGTTAGCGGAATTGGAAAGGTAAATGCCGCTGCGGCAACTTCACGTTTGATCAGTGAATTCGAACCCGAGGAGGTAGTGGTAATCGGCCTCTCCGGCGCCCTAACCGAGGACCTTTCAGTGGGTGACATAGTCATTGCTGATAAGGTCGTCCAGTACGACTTTGACCTGCGACCGCTAGAGAAACAATTAGGACAGCTTCCTGGTCGAAAGAGCCCATATTTGACTTGTGATAGCCGTGCAATAGAGCGCTGGATAAAAGTTGCCACCGACCTTTGCGCAAATGACGGCGGAACCTCACGAGAAGTTAGGGTGGGAGGCGTGGCAACAGGCGACCGGATCGTCTCTGACCGGCGGTTGAAAGAGTCAATTCTACAGGGTTTCCCTGATGTGATTTGTGTCGAGATGGAAAGCGGCGCTGTAGGGCAAGTCTGCGAAGCAAATGGAGTTCCGTTTTCGATTGTACGGGTTCTCTCGGATTTCGCTGACGACACATTTACAGTAAATGAGGTTACGCACTATCTTTCGAGAGAAGGATCAAGGCTGATCGAACGCTTCATCTCTTCGTTAGGAACTGAGTAGGCGCTCTTGGTTTAGGAGCCGAAATCCCTAATAAGAAACGGAATTCCTGCTACGCACTCCACATTTTCGAAGCTCTTTCGTGTCGACGATGTCGAGGCTCCGCCTATAGTTTGATCAAGTCAATCCTGGAATCTTACGCTTCTTCTTGGAGTCATTAGGAGTTGGGGCACCCTTAAGCTCGCCGCGACCTTCGATCTTCGGCTTATCGCGGTATTCATTTTCCGAAGCCATCCATCGTCTCGTGTTATTTACCCCAGCATAAACAAAGGGTCCGCCAACGATGATGAAGAGAATTGCCGAGGCAATTTCTTGATCTGCCATCGGTGATAATGAGTTTGCTGAGGTCATGTAGACATGGTAGAAGGGTGCGTTAGCAAAACCTAGGACCATTGCGAATACCCACGAAATAACGACAGTGAAGTATGTTGGCACAACTCTTTTTATTAGAGGTGCCACTCGCGGTTGAAATGGTGGGCTATCAACCAAGTGAATCCAAAGGAGAAGGCCGACCATCACTAGCGATATGTGCATCGCCTCGTTAGCTAACGTGTACCTCTCCACGAAAGATATCGAGGAGGGAACGAGCCACATGACCATTGCTGCGTTGTAGATGATAAATGCCACAAGCGGTACGGACAAGAATCGCCAAATTGGGTTTTTTTTGCCTGAGGTTGAACTATCCGCACCTCCATTTCTGCGTAGTATTATCGCAAATCCGACTCTCAAGTAACTCCATGGCGCTGACATTGCAATGAGTGCTGGTCCGTAAGCGATTAGCAACAGGCTCTGCAGGATCCTCGTCCAAAGATATATGTGGGAGAAGTGATTGATCGGAGACATCGTTGCGATTACCAAGATTGCTACGCCAACGAGAAAGAGAGGCTGGCTCGTTTGGTCGATCTCACGATTGGCTGTTTGAGCCGAAGCATCCTTAGCAGAGTACAAACGCTTGCCCATGAAAAAGGCGATTGTCGGTAGTCCCGCCAAAACCGTGATGTACGGGTCGAATGACCAACTCGTTAGGAAGCTTCCGCTATTCATATTGTGCCTTGTTATCTTTGCTAGGTGCGAATCTTTGTGATCAGAAATCTACCTTAGTTTGCAACCATAGCGGGTACGGACGGAGTTCTTTGGTGGCGCTGTGCTCATGCTATGATCCATGTACTTCTGGGATGCCGCGTTCCTCTGGGATCTGATGGGAGAAATATAGCAAATGGAAGGCGGTTTACGTAAAGCACTTTACGCCGAAAACGATAGTGGCGCAGTCAGACATTTAGGAATCGCTGAGCTATTTTGTCAATTCGAAGATTTACAGATAATCAGCGTGCCTAGTGATTTGCAAGCTGCTTGGTTTGGTGAAGTTAAAGATCGTGCTTGGTGGGAAATCGAGTTGGGCCACGACGTTTGATCAGAAGCTAAGGGGATATTTGCAACGTTCGTCAATGGTCACCTTTGAATCGATCATTCGATGGAGTTCCCTTCGACGGGCTAAAATTCGATGTAACTGAGGATTCGGTCTGCGAGGTCTATCTCGTATAGCGATCCCTTAGCGCATCGAATGGTGTCGTTCGAATAAAGTCCAAGGATGTCAATGATCGCGGGAACCACGTTACCATGGGTGCAGATGACAGTCGATGCCGTAGTTTGCTGGTTTGGTGCAGCTTCAAGGCAACGCGTAACGATTGCCCTTAGCCCATCGATCGTGGCCTCTTCTCCGAGTACAGAATCGTTCGTGATCTCTACGCCGCTAAGAATTGAAAGAGGTCGTACCGTCTCTATGCATCGCCTATAGGGAGAGGATATGATCTCAGTGATGCCTTTAGGCGTGAGGTATGTGGCGATGGATTGAGCTTGTACCAATCCTTTTTGGGTCAAGGAGCGCTCCCTGTCTTCCTCTAAGGCATCGTATCTATTGCCAGCTTTTGCGTGGCGTAAAAGATAGAGCATCGGAGCTTTTGACAACCGTTGACCTTTCGCTCTCATTTGCCTAAGGGGTTAGGATATACCAAGACCCTAGCACTTTGGCTTCGATGATCTTTCAATCGGTTGAAGTGCCTCGGGAAAGCGGTTGATGTTTTTGAGTAACAGTTGAAGTGTTTTAGATGTCGTATACGGTAAAGCTAGATCTCTATGAGGGACCGATAGGAGTTCTACTTACTCTCATCCAAGGCGCGGACTTGGACATCTACCAACTCTCAATAACCGACTTAGTTAATGACTTTATGGCAGAGATCGAGTTGCGTAAGCGCTTAGATCTTGAGGTGGCTACCGAATTTTTGCTCGTAGCAGCGACCTTAATCGAGATCAAATGCCGGAAACTCTTTCCGACAACGTCCTTATTAGACGACGATGAGGAACTCGCATTCTTTGAAGAGCGTGACCTGCTGTTAGCTCGACTTCTCGAGGCTAAAACCTATCGTGATGTCTCAAGCGTCTTTGGTACCTTGATTGAACTCGGAATGGCGCGATATCGACGCGAAGTTGGCTTTGGAATTGAGCTGGCGTACCTAGTTCCAGACCCGTTGTCCCATAATCGAGCTGATGACTTAGCGCTTGCTTACGAAAGGGTTATGAGAGCTACCACACCCGAAGTGCTTTCGACCCACCACGTAACCCCGCTTCCAAGAATGTCGGTTCTTGAGGCACGCGAGATACTTCTGGAGCGACTCCTTGCCACTAAGGACAACTCATTTGAGGTGGTAACCTCTTTAGCCTCCTCGAAGATCGAGGTGGTTTTGTACTTCCTGGGGCTACTTGAGCTGTATAAGTTGGGGATTATTGACGCCGTTCAAACTGAATTGGGCAGCATCACTATCGAGGTTAAGGGCGACCTCGATCAATTGACCAAGGCGACCGAAGAGTAAAAAAATTGTCTAGCAGGGGTATTATCAAATTTGACTAACTCACCATTGCGGGGCGCTATTGAGGCTCTCCTCTTTGTAGCAACGGACCCCGTGTCCATCGATGACTTATCAACTTACTTAGAGGTTCCTAAGGATGAGATTGAAGTGGAGCTCGAAGCTATCTCTGCATCGCTAAAGGGCGATGAAAGGGGAGTGGAGCTCCTCAAGATTGCAGGGGGATATCGCCTCTACTCCAAGGCGCAGTACGAGCCGTACCTTCGCCGCTTCGCTGAAGACTCCTCTTCCTCGAAGCTTTCAGGTGCCGCACTTGAAACACTTGCTATCGTGGCATATCAACAGCCGATTTCGCGTAGTCGCGTCGCGACAATTCGTGGAGTAAATTCAGATGCAGTAATGAGACTTCTGTCGGTAAAAGGATATATAGCTCCGTTAGGAAAGGAGAGGGGACCAAATAGTGCGCAACTCTTTGGCACTACCAGGTACTTTCTTGAGGTTATGGGGCTGAATTCACTAGAGAACCTCCCTCGCCTCATAGAGTTTGCACCACCGATCGAAATGGCCGAAGCCCTTGAAAATACCTTGAGAGACGAGGCATAGAAATGTCGGATATCTTCAAAGGTCTTCTCGACGACGACAGGGGAGACCGACTTCAAAAGATAATTGCGCAGGCAGGTATTGCTTCACGTCGGAGAAGTGAAGAGTTGATCGCTGAAGGTAGGGTCCGCCTCAACGGCGAAATTGCCACGTTGGGGGATCGTGGGGTCCTCGGTGAAGATTTGATTGAAGTCGATTCGATTCCAATCATGGGCACACCAGAGCACCTTTACTTCTTGTTGAACAAGCCCAAGAGCGTCATAAGTTCTGTTAGCGATCCCCAAGGAAGAACGACTGTATTAGACATTGTTGACGTCGATAGCAGGATATATCCGGTTGGGCGCCTCGATTACGACTCTGAAGGACTCATAATCCTGACGAATGATGGAACACTCACAAATCGACTAACCCATCCCCGCTACAAGTTGACCAAAGAGTATCTTGTTAGCACAACTAGGCCCTTGAGCAAGCAAAATATTCACCAACTAAGGAGCGGTGTAGAGCTTGACGATGGGATCACGCTGCCAGCCAAGGTTTCAGAGCTTTCTAAGTCTCTTTATAAATTTGAAATCCGGGAGGGGCGAAATCGCCAGATTCGCCGCATGGTTGAAGCCGTCGGTAGCGAAGTGACGAGATTGGTGCGGACTCGGATCGGTCCAATCTCCGACTCAACGATAAAAGTAGGACACTACCGAAGATTGGTTGAATCGGAACTGCGAGAGTTGTGGAGCGCCGTCGAGACGGTGGACTAAGATCTTTCGAATGTCGACAAAAGGTTTAAGAGGGGCAACGACTCTAGAAGAAGATTCGCGGGATGAGATAATCGTCAAGACCAAGGAGTTGCTTGGGGCGATGATAGAGCGTAACGAGATCGATAAAGAAGATCTTGTTACCATTATCTTCACTGCCACTAGCGATGTTCATGGAGCATTCCCAGCGGCAGCAGCTCGCGAGATGGGCTTTGGGGACGTTCCATTAATTTGCGCGCAAGAGCTTGAGATCGCTGATTCAACCCCATTATGCGTTAGGATCCTTGCGCTAATCGATACGGACAAGAAGCGTTCCGAGCTTAGGCACATCTACCTCCACGGTGCTAAAGGACTCCGGGACGATCTCCCTTCGTAAAAGATAGAAACCGTGCGATCCGATGAGAAAGTGTTGAATTGAAGGCCGTTGTTACCTCAGGAGTAGTCGCGGGGCGCGACTTGACAGTACCTGGAGACAAGTCGATATCGCATCGTGCTCTCCTGCTTTCTCTAGTCTCAAATGGCAACTATCGCGTATTTGGGCTTTCTAGCGCCGATGACGTAATGGCGAGTTACCGCCTGGTCGAGGCGCTCGGTGCCAATATCGATGCACATGAAGATGGCTCAATAACCATCTCGGCGGTAGGCGCAGAGGCTAAGGAGCCTAATAACATTCTTGACGTTGGAAATTCAGGCACGCTAATCCGCCTTGCGAGCGGAATTCTGTCGCAGATGGAAGGGTCTACCTTCTTTATGACTGGTGATGCGTCAATTCGACGCCGTCCAATGGCGCGCGTGACAAATCCTCTGCGCCAGATGGGTGCAGAGATATACGGAAGACAGGCGGGCAATCTTGCTCCCCTTGCTATCGTTGGCCGTCGGCTTACGCCGATTGAGTATCGACTACCAGTTGCCTCGGCACAAGTAAAGTCCGCAGTAATTTTTGCCGGACTTGGCGCCGATGGAGCTACGGTTGTGATCGAGGGTGAGCCGACTCGAAGCCATACGGAAGAGATGCTCCTAGCTTTCGGGGCCGACCTGGCCATTGAAAAAACTGATGAAACTAACCGAATCTCAATTCGACCCTCGACTCTTCAGGCCCGTGACATATACGTTCCGGGAGATCCTTCGTCGGCAGCATTCTTCATCGCGCTGGGCCTTATGACCAACACCTCGATGCGCGTGAACGGTATCTACTTAGGTCCTCAAAGGGACGGTTTCATAAAGATCTTCAAGGGGATGGGCGCCAATCTCGAGATTATTGGCGATGACAATGGCAACTTCGACGCAATTTCGCATACTTCGCAACTTAGCTCAATTGCGATTGACGGCTATGATGCCGCGGCCTTCATTGACGAAGTACCGATCATCGCAACTGTTGCAGCAATTTGCGACGGCGTGAGTGAATTTAGGGGATTAGGCGAACTGCGCCACAAGGAGAGCGATCGAATAAAGACCACCCTCGCCATGCTTAAATCATTTGGCATAGAGTGTGGTGAATACGACGACGGCCTCTTCGTTGTCGGGAACTCCCATACGCAGAGCGCCGTGACAAGGGTGGTAGATGCTCACTTCGATCATCGAATAGCGATGTCTGCGTCAATCCTAACGATGGTAATTGGGGGCCGGACGGAGATAGAGGGGTTCGACTCTGTCTCTACTTCTTTTCCTACCTTCGTGGAACTCTTGGAGTCGGTTGGAGGCGGGATCGAGATCGTGGAGTCTGATCGTTAGGCTGTATCAAAAGCAGTATCTATCATTCATCGCTTGATTATCGTGGAAATATATTTAGGTTGATTTCGTCCACGACTCAATCGAATATGTACGCATATCGGATAGCGCTGTTTTAGCTTTGCGAGAACTTTCAACTGATGTTGGGTGAGGAATTCCAATGCGCAGTTTCGTATTTTGAACTCAAGGGTGAATTTACGCCTTTTTTTCGACAAAAGTGACATCCTTACTACCAAAAATCTACGTTGGCTTGAAAGGTATCCACGAAATTTGGGTAACCTCAGTTCCCGATTAAACATTCAAGTGGACTGAGAACAATTGGTATAAGAATTATTTCCCTTTTAAAGCTGATGAAAGGATATTTCAGTGGTATGTCTGATCTTTTTATAGATCCAGAATAAATCTAAGCGCCTGACTGATGTCTTGAATTTCATCTTGTGAAGCTTCTCCACGCCGAGCGGAAAGCCTGCGTGTGGATATTGTACGGATTTGGTCACAACGGGCATATGAAACATGGCCGAGACCCGAGGCTCCAGGATCTAACTCCACGTGACTACGCAGACCGTAGAACTTCGATGATATGGGAACCACTGAGACGAGTTCACCTAGGCCGTTATTGATAACGTTCACGGAAACGATAACGGCCGGTCGAGTGAATCCGGGCTCATGACCTATCGGTTGCCCCAAGTCGATATCGTAAATCTCGCCACGCCAAATCAAGCCAGTGAGTCCCAATCACCACGATCTGTACAGTACTTCTTCCATAGCTCTGGATCCTCGCGTAAGTGTCGGTAATCGTCATTCAGACCGCTTAGGAATTCTTGCCGTTCCAATGCCTCTATGGCAGTGTGAACAATCTCAACGACAGTAGTCTGCCTGCTTTTTGCTAAGGATTGCAGTCGTTCAGAGTCGGGGCGCCGAACCCGAACTGTGGTGGTGTCTGATGATGTCATGATCTAAGTGTAGATGATTTGTAGATTGATTGCGAAGATCGACGAGGATACTGTGAAATTATTCGTGGAGTTTTATACCATGACTGCAGCCGTTACCGGATTGCCTTCCTCAGTTTAATTCTTCAGTATTCACGTTGTCCCTCTTGCCAGACAATTTCTGGATACAACGCCACAGGGTCAATGCCACTTTGAAAACCCAACAAAAACCCAACAATGTGGTTTAATCGGGCATCATCTTTAACTACATTGCTGCAACAACATGTAGCCCACCTGCTTTCACCAGCCATTATTCTAGGTTGTGCCACTAACAGAAGCTCTCGGAGCGAGCTTGATCTATCTACGGATCAGAAGGTTGGTGCCCCCCTAGGTGTCGGCATGCTTTGCATCTGCTCAAGTAAAATGGTTACAACCCGATAGGGCGAGAACTCCGATCGAAGACGATAACTCATCAAAAGGATCAAAAAGAAGCTGTCATCAGAAAAATAGGGACGCTCCTGTAAGATCTAAACACCCCAATGGGCGCTTTAAGCCAACTTGCTGGGCAAGAGCAGATACCAAGTGCAACTATTTATCAATGGAAAAAAGAAGTAGAGTAGGTTCTGATTAGAGGGGACCCACTAAAGGGAAGCCCGACACATTCATGGAGTTCAAAACAAAGTTCTAGGTGCGTACTTGCTACTTACGGCAACGAACGAGCTGCAACTCGGTGAGTACTTTTGATCTAATGGAAATTTGAAACAAGAGCTCGATAACTTTCAGAATCACCTATTCAAAGGCGAATGATAGAAGTGGCAAAAACACTTCTATATTTTGATCTGAACTAGCAGGTGAGAAGGCTAAGTCAAAGAAGCTCGAAGCTTAGCTAAATAGAAAAGAAAAGGTACCAGCAGAGACCTACACACTGCTGGTATAGCCGTGGAAAAGACAGAGGCTATTTATTCTGGCGAACGACAAAGGGGTTACGATGATCTTCCCCCCAGATTGCCTACTCGCCGTCGAACTTTTTGATGAGGCTCACGAATCTGGAGCGCGGTTCAGACTAGCGGTAAACGAACTCGGTCTTGTTCTACGCAGTTACCACAGATTCAAAGGCTGAAGGTGAGAGTACTCACTAGACGGGCCCTCTTGTAATCAAGGTCAAACCAAGTTCTGCCTTAGATGAATCTGATCGTCAAGAGATCCTAGCTACGCTCCCCAAAGAGGATTCCTCATCACTTCCACCAAGTCAAGTGGTTCGAGGGCTAGCCGATAAGGGTCTAGATCTCGGGTCGGGATCTACCATTTATAGAACCCCCGAGATCACAAGCAAAGCAATCACAGGGGTAGAGCTAAAAAACAGATTAGGTGTGTTGCGCCCAGTCATCTGATTCGTAGGGATTTACGACTAAGAACACTCGATAATCTCGCGAGGCAACGATTCAAGTTGCGGATGGCGCATCGAAGTTAGGCACACGGTGTACTCCTAGAGGGGAAGACCCCAAAGTGCAAACCATCGCTCTAGGTCTGATTCGAAGGCCAAGTCATCTTTAAGGAGCGCTTGTAGCGATAGTTCTCTGGCGTTGTCGCGCGTATCTTTTCCGTTTGGAACAAAGGGGTAGAAGGTTCCCCTCTTGTAGAGATACACGATGTACTCTTTTTTGTTATTTGTTACGTTATTGAACGCAAATACGGAACAGAGAAGGGAAGGGCCAAATCCATTGTCTTCAAGAGTTGAGTTAATGCCGTGGATGGCGGTTGTTAGCGTCTCTAGCTCGTCGGCTGTGACAGTTACCCACGAGTATCCCAAGGCGTCGGTACTCTCTACGACCGTAACATCTTCTTGTGCGATCGTCGCCTTGAAGTCGATGGCCGCAGATTGAAACGCAGCCCCCGAGGGAGCTCGAAAGCAGACAGCCGCACTATGCGTTGTAATGAGGTTCGCTGCAACCTCAAGTGAGATTGCAGCAGATGGCATTGCGAAGAGGTTGTCGAGGTTGGCCTTTGCCACCTGACTGCGGCCAAAGACTATATCTCTAAATTTTCCCAACTTTTCTCACACTTCTAACTATGGATCAGCGAGGTCATCGCCACCAAAGGTCATTCGGCGCTCTTCTACTTGGAGAGCTCACGTTCGATCTTATCAAGTTGAGCAATGCGCTTCTCCAGTGATGGATGTGTCGAGAAGATTCCACCTATTGAATCTTTGGTGAGAGCAGGCGCGAAGTAGAAGGCATTGAAGGCTGAAGCGCTTCTTAGATCTCGGGTTGGGATGCGTCCCATTTCGCCGGTGATCTTTATGAGCGCTGACTTCAAGCTTGATGGACGGCCGGTGAGGATTGCTCCAGAACGGTCGGCCGCTAGTTCTCGGTAGCGTGACAGGGTACGGGTGAGTAGGAAGCTTATCGCGTAGACAACGATCGTTGCCAGAAAGACGATGAGGCCGAATCCTTCGGATTGGTTGTTGTCGCGTCGACCACCGCCAAAAGCTGCGCCGCTCCATAGCTCAATTCGAGTGAGGAATCCAGCGACCATACCCAAAAACGACGCGATCGTCATAACGGCAACGTCACGGTGTGCAACGTGAGAGAGTTCATGCGAGATTACCGCCTCGAGCTCTTCCTCGTTGAGGCGACGGAGCAGTCCAGTTGTGGCACAAACTACTGCATTTGATGGATTGCGGCCGGTTGCAAAGGCGTTCGGAAGATCATTATTGGCAATGGCAACCCTCGGCTTTGGCATATTTGCAAGTGCACAGAGGCGATCGACAAGTGCGTGAAGCTCGGGAGCTTCAGCAGGGGTAACTATCTGGGCTCGCATCGCAGCTAGTGCTATCTTGTCGGAGAAGAAGTATTGAATAAAGAGCAGTCCGCCGGCGATAACACCCACGAAGGCGATCGAGAAGCGAAACGCTAACAGGGCACCAACTACCGCTGCATAGAGAAGTCCGATGAAAAAGATCGTAAGTCCCATGCGAGCCGTGAGGCCTCTGTCCTTTGGAAATCTAGTTTTAGCCATACCTATATATCTACACCTAAATCTAAAATTTGTTACTGTCAGACCTTAAAGACTCCTGAATCTGTGGTCAGTAATGTCCATATGCGACTCCGTTTTCCGCTATTGCATGTCTCTTCGCATTCCCTCCTTGGTCCTACCCCTACCAAGTTTTCCCAAATATGCCGATACTTAAAGAGAGGTGAGGACTCTGATCGGATACGTCGACCGAAAGGTATGCGATGCGCCAGCTGAGGAAAAATGAAAAAATTGGCTTAGGTCTGCTGAGCGTCGTAATCATCGCCGACCTCTCCATCTCTAGTAGTCATAACTCGTCGAATCCTGCCCCACGCACAAGCTTTACAAGATCGGTATCGGGCGGAGCAGTGGGTAGGGATAATGGTCCAATGAGGTCTATGAACAATGGCAATTCAGGGATGGGCTCGGGTGGGCAAATGAAGGTAAACACCACCGCGCCTTAGCTTTTGGGTCCGGTGACCGTCAATTAGAAGAGGGTACTCTTTACTTGGAGAGATAGGTTTTCGGTAGCTCACCTGTCATCATTGTTGCTGTTCTTCGGCGAACTGTTCGCGCCTTCTGAAGTAGGGCAAAGTAGAAAATCAATGCTGAGAAGGTCAACCCAGCAGATTTGGCAGTTTATAAAGTGGATGGCTGCCTAAAAGATACGTGATGAAAAGGGTCGTTGTTGGCCGATGTCAGCAATACCAATTGGTCTAAGCGGTTCTAGATTTCAAGAGGAGTCACGTCACCGATAGCGACTAGCGACGGTGTCGCCTGCTAGATGACCGTTGGAGTCATCTACCTTTGGCTGTAAATTTTACTCTAGATGTACTCTTTGACTTCGCAATAACTCGGCCGTAAAGGGTTATTCGATCCTCGTGTTTATAGCAACGTGGCTGATACCTAGGAGTGGAAAGTCAAGAAAATCACGGTTGGTAAACCACCGGCCATTCCGTGGAAGCTGGGTTGGAGTTCTCCTTCCATATCTTGCCTAGGATCTATTCCACGGTCCATCGTTGGCGTATCCGGTAGAAATCTGAATTATCGTCGATTATGTGAGATATAAAGGCAATTGGGAAGAGATATCGGTTGCGATCGATGGTGTTGCCGGCGCGGGCAAGTCAACTATCGGCCGAGCCCTCGCTCGAGAGATCGGAATTAGTTATTTTGATACGGGTGCCACCTATCGTGCCGTAGCCCATCGAGCACAGGAGCTTGGGATTAGCGATCAAGACGAGAAGGCTCTCGCTCAGTTGGTTCTAAATCTTGATTTGCAGATCGATGAGGGACGGATATTCGTTGAGGGTGTTGATGTATCGAGTGGGATTCGTACCGCAGAGGTATCAAGCTTTACCTCAAAGATCGCAACTTTTGCATCGCTTCGATCTGCGCTAGTTAGCTGGCAGAGACACTATGCCGAGGTCGAAGGGGGAGTTGTGGGCGATGGTCGCGATTGCGGCACTGTCGTCCTGAAAGGCGCCAGGCTTAAGGTATTTCTAGACGCCGATCCACAGGTGAGGGCGTCACGGCGCAAAGATCTTTCGTTAGAGGCTATTACCGAGCGCGACTTACGAGACTCTACTCGTAGCGTTGACCCACTTAAAGTAGCTGAAGGTGCTGTAGTAATTGACACCTCTGAGATGTCAATCGAAGATTCCGTAGCAATGCTTATTCGCCTATACGACGAGGTGAATTCAAAGTTCTGATAACGGTTTTCTTACTATCATGAAGGGTAGTTTCTTTCACCCATGACTTTGAGGATCAAATGGAGCATATAAAGGTTGGCGAGTACGAGATACGACTGATGCCTTCTGCTGTCGATCGATACTTTTACGGCTTTGCCCGCGGCGTAGTTGACTTTATCAATCGGTCATATTTTAGGATCCGTGTGGTCGGTAGCGAGAACATTCCATCGGCCCCATTTATCCTCGCTCCAACGCATCGTTCAAACCTTGACACGTTGATTATGGGTTCACTTTATCGACCCCGTCTCCGCTACATGGGGAAGGATTCGCTCTGGAAGAAGAAGTTTGCAGGAGAGGTTCTAGCTGCCTTAGGTGGATTCCCAGTATCTCGGGGTACCGCCGACAGGGAAGCTTTAAATGCATGTGTTGCAGTACTTAAGGCTGGCCAGCCCCTGGTGCTATTTCCTGAAGGGACTCGTCGCGAAGGCGATAAGGTCGAAGATCTCTTGGACGGAGCTGCCTATATTGGTATAAAAACGGGCGTTCCAATTATTCCGATTGGCATCGCTGGTAGCGATCGCGCTATGGGCAAGGGGGCTAAGTTCCCACTTCCAAAACGGTGTGTCGTGGTAATAAAGCCGCCAATCAACACGCTTATCGATGGTCAAGTTGCAGCTAAAGTTCCTCGATCGAAGGTGAACGACATCACCAATGAACTTGAAAATGCGATGCAAGAGGCCTATGACGAGGCAAAGTTTCGTCTTTAGCTCGTCGCTGAACATTCTTAGGTGGCAAACCGCGAAGGGGCAGATCTAGTATTGTTTGCGCGAAGCCCTATAGGGTCGAAGAGTTCCGCAGAATTCGCGGGAATCCAGACACGTAAAAACGCAGATCGTCCTTTAACCTGTCATCAATTCTTTTAGTTCAACTTGAACATCTCTCGTTCTGACGGCATGCGTCAATAACGAGCGCGGGAAAATATGTATCGCAACTCATCTTCGAATGCTTCCAACGGAAGTGTCTCAAAGGTTGGGTCAAAAGACTTTTGGTCCCACTCATCTGCAAAGCGTTCTGCTTCCGCGAACCAGCTTTCGTTACGAAAGTTTTCACGCATGTTTGGGTCGCCTCCAAAGTAGTGGTAGTAGTGGCGCCCTTGGAAGTCTTGATGGTTGCGAATTACGGCGTATGTCTCAGGTGATACGTAGGGTTTGAGTATCTCTGATGCTATTTGGGCATGGTTTGGTATCGAGATTGCTTTTCCTACATCGTGACAAAGCGATGCGATGACGAGCTCGGTTTGAGCACCATCAAGACGCGCCCTCGTCGCAGTTTGAAGGCAGTGGGTAAGTTGATCTATTGCGAAGCCGTCTACCATACCATTGAGTGAGCGCAACATTTCGAGGACTGAATCTGCCACACGGCTCTGACCTGCTGAAACCTGCGATCCTATTGCCATCCATTGCTCTTTGGTCGATTGATCCATTGCGTAAAACGTCTCCACACGGCCCCCTGTTGGTGAGATGATCTACTTTGATCTTACGTCAAAAATAACCGGATCGACGGGAAAAAATTAGCCGAAGGATGATTGGAAATACGGCTTTGGTACTGTCTGTCAACCGGATAGTAGGCAAGGTCCAATTTACTGCGTGATTTTCTTACGATTTCACGATCAAAGCGAAATATCAAGGTGTCAATAGTTTGGCAATCTCGAAGATTGATAGTTCGTTGGGAAGGAAAGTCACCCTACGATCTATCACCTTTGAATTACGTGTAGCTACCTCAGTTGATAAAGGGTGTCCGAGGCCGTCACTCGAGTGTCGCTCTCTAGTGGTGAAGCGACGTCTTGATCAACGTCGAGTATCACAGCAAGGGCGGTTGTCAATTTGCGCATGAAGTCTCGTAGCTCTCGAGGTGGTGGAAAATACTCGTCTTCGTCGACGACGTGCACCTCTTCAACACCGTTTATAGGTGCTAACTTAGCGATAACTTCGTCGACGAGCTCATCGGGGGCTGATGCGCCGGCTGTAACTGCGATTACGCCACTCAAATCATCTGGTAGCTCAGCCGCTGTATTAACGCGATACACCGGGCGATTTGATACTCTAGCTGCCACTTTTGCTAGGGCGATGGTATTCGATGAGTTCGCAGATCCGATGATGACCGTAGCATCCGCGAGCGGTGCGAGCTCTCTCACCGCGGCTTGGCGGTTTGTCGTCGCAAAGCAGAGGTCGCTTTTACCGGGAGACCAAATCTCTGGGTAAATTTCCTTCGCCCTATCTGCGATCTCACGCCACTCGTCGGTGGCCAAGGTAGTTTGCGTGATTAGCGCGATATCGGGGCCGGTGATATTGAGGGCTTCGAGTTCATCGATCGATTCGATCAACCGTACGGAGTTTGGGGCTACTGCTGCAGTTCCAATTGCTTCATCGTGGCCATGGTGGCCAACGTAAATTATCTCGAACCCCTTCGACGACCTAGTCTTAACCTCGTGGTGCACCTTGGTCACAAGTGGGCAGACCGCATTTATTGATATGCTCGCGATCTCTTTCGACTTCGCTACAACCGAAGGAGCTGAACCGTGAGCGCTAAGCATTACAGGTGATCCCGTTGGGACGTCCGCCGGGTCATCAACAAAGATGACACCAAGTTTTGAGAAGCGATCTACAACGATCTTGTTGTGAACTATCTCGTGATAGCAGTAGACAGGAGGTTCAAATACGCGTACCATCCATGAGAGAGCCTTTATTGCCATCTCGACACCGGCGCAAAAGCCTCTAGGCTTTGCTAGTAGAACTTTATTAACAGCCATACAATTGAGCATAATCATCGTTTCGAAGGTATTTCGATCTTGAGTAGTCCAACTATCGTGAGCGTTGCTCCAAATTCCCCTGCGGCCAAGGTAGGTCTTGTCGAGGGTGACATTATTCTCTCCATAAACGGCCAGGTCCCGACCGACGTTATCAACTATCACATCTTGGTTGAAGAGCCTGAATTGACCCTAGAGGTCGAACGAGGTGGTATCACATACGACTTTGATATTGAAAAGCTTGCCGGCGAGCAACTCGGTATCGAGATTTCGGCGGCGATCTTTGATCAAGTTAGAACGTGCGATAACCACTGCGAGTTCTGCTTCATCTATCAGCTCCCTCCGGGTCTTAGAAAAACGTTGTACATGAAAGACGACGATTACCGACTGTCTTTCTTGTACGGCAACTTTACGACGCTTACGAGATTTACCGAAGCTGACCTAGAGAGAGTCCTAACCGAGCGACTCTCGCCTTTGTTTGTTTCAATCCACTCAACCCATCCACTTCTAAGGACTGAACTTCTGCGAAATCGAAGAGGTGGAACTTCGCTTAGGTGGCTTGAGTACCTACTCGACGGTGGCATAGAGGTTCATGGTCAAGTAGTGGTATGCCCCTCTATAAACGATGGAAGCCACGTCGAAGAGACTCTTATGAGCCTTCTGATGCGGTATGACAAGTTGGCTGACGTGGCTGTAGTTCCTTTGGGAATTTCTAAGTACTCCAATGAGGAGAGGATGCGAGTTCATAGTCAACAGGAGGCACTTGCCGTCGTTGACGCGGTCGATAGGGTCTCCGCCCTTGCGATGAAGTTGATCGGAAGACCATTCGCATATGCCTCCGATGAGTATTACGTCCTTGCTGAAAAGGAGATGCCCCGCCAAGGTACCTACCTTGACTTTTCGCAACATGAAAACGGCATCGGAATTACTCGAGCATTTGAAGCGGCCTTTGCTGGCGATGAAGATCTCGCTTTTGGTGTGAAGTCAGGATTCTTCTCCTGGGTAGAAGGTGCTCCGAAAGAAGGATATCGAGCAGTGCGCCACTTCGACGGAGGCGAAGAGGTGGTGATCTCTAGGATCCGCAGTCGTAAGCGCCCTAGTAAAGTTGCGATCCTAACCTCTACCTATGGAGTTAGGACTTTGCCTCCAATAATATCTCCGCTCTTTCCCGAGGTGGACTTCGTTGAAGTTAAGAACGAGTACTTCGGTGGAAACATTGCGGTGGCGGGTTTGATGGTAGGCGAGGACATAACGAGAAGTGTCGCCGATAATCCCGACTATGATCTTTATCTTCTGCCTGATGTTGCGCTATCAGAAGACGTCTTTTTAGACGGTGTCCGTTTGAGTGACCTTACGTTTCCACTTCGGGTAGTAGCAAGTGATGGACTTTCACTTAGGAAAGAGTTAGAGGCGCTCTACCGAAGCGCGTGACTCATGCCCCTTTTGGTCGACAAAATTTTTGACCGTGATGATTTGTTTGTGTGGAGATTTTAATGAAGAAGGTTGCGATAGTCGGACGGCCAAACGTTGGTAAGTCGACCCTTGTGAATCGTATAGTGGGACGACAAGAAGCGATCGTCGAGGAAAAGTCGGGCGTCACTCGTGACAAGAAGTCCTACGTCGCTTCGTGGCGTGGAATTACGTTTGAAATAGTAGATACCGGTGGATTTCTAGCTGAAGGCGATGAGCTCGAAGAGAAGATCTCACAAAAGTCGTTATCAGCGATGGGTGAGTGTGACGTAGCGCTGTTGGTGGTAGATGCAGCTGTGGGTCTTACCAATGAAGATTCAGACGTTGCAAAGGTGCTTCGCCGTACCAAGTTGCCAGTTATCGTCGTGGCAAACAAAGCTGAATCAGAGGCTCGACAATTTGCTGCGTGGGAGTTTGCCGCCCTGGGCTTTGACGACTTGCAACCTGTTTCTGCTTTGCATGGCACAATGACTGGGGACCTTTTAGACCTAGTCGTCGATAAACTCGGCCGCTTCGAAGATATCGATGCTGATGAGGATAAGAACGCCACTAAAGAGAGCGATATCTTCGCAGTCGCGATTATTGGGCGACCAAATGTTGGCAAATCCACCCTTTTCAATCGGTTGGTAGGCGACGATCTTTCGGTGGTCCACGACATGCCTGGAACTACGACGGACTCTGTCGACACCATTGTTGAAACTGAGATCGGTACTCTTAGGTTCGTAGACACCGCAGGAATGAGGAAGCGCGCTAATCAATCTAGTGGAACCGAGTACTACTCAATGGTTAGGGCGCTTAAGTCGATCGACCGTGCCGACGTTGCGATATTAGTAGTTGATGGGATGGAAGGGGTAACCCACCAGGATCAAAGATTGGCTGAGAGAATCGATGCCGCTGGTTCACCCGTCGTCGTAGTTCTGAACAAGTGGGAAGAGCTTGGCGCGGAGGAGAAGGTAGTGCGTGGGGCCGAGGCTGAAGAGAAGCTCGCATTCTTAACGTATGCTCCATTCATCAGGATCAGTGCTAAAACTGGCCTAGCTACGCATCGTATCCTGCCAGCGGTTCAAAATGCAATTGTGGCCTATCGGCAACGAATTCCAACGCGTGAGTTGAACGTGGCAATTGCAGAATTTCAGAGCATCCACCCGCCAAAGGGTACCAAGATTCTCTACGCAGTCCAAGGTGCGACCGATCCTCCCACATTCACACTCTTTTCGTCGCGCCCGATCGATAACTCCTATATGCGTTACCTTGAGCGTAAGCTTAGGGAGCGCTTTGCCCTTGGACCTACTCCAATCAAGATGAGGGTAAGACGTCGTTCGGATGGCTAATAGCCAAAGATCAGCCACTTTTTTCAAGTAAAGTTTCTATCGAAGGCATTTCGCCAAGTTAGATGGAAAAAGAGTGGCTGAAGAATCAATTCAAAGGCTCCGCTCATCGCTAATTGATGGTGGTGGCCAAGAGGCTCTAGACAAGTTGCACGCCAAGGGAAAGCTTGGTGTCAGGGAACGAATAGATCTGCTATTTGACGAAGGTACCTTTGTTGAAGATGGTCTTTTTGCTAATTCATTGAATAAGGGTTACTACGCCGATGGCGTCGTAATCGGAATTGGTGAAGTGGATGGTAGACCAGTCTGTGCAATGGCCAACGATACCTCGGTTAAAGCTGGTTCGTGGGGTGCTCGAACTGTTGAAAAGATCATTCGGGTTACCGAAATGGCTATGTCATTAGAGATTCCGCTCGTGTTTTTGGTCGATTCAGCAGGTGCTCGCATAACTGATCAAGTGCAGCTCTTTCCTGGTAGAAGAGGTGCCGGAAGAATCTTCTACAATCAAGTCGCTCTGTCGGGTAGGGTCCCTCAAGTTTGTGGCCTGTTTGGTCCATCTGCCGCCGGTGGTGCCTATATTCCGGCATTTTGTGACGTTGTATTTATGGTCGACGGCAACGCTTCAATGTACCTTGGTTCGCCGCGCATGGCTGAGGTTGTCATCGGCGAAAAGGTGACGCTCGATGAAATGGGTGGCGCACGAATGCACGCTTCCGTCTCGGGTTGTGGTGACAACTTATACCAAAGTGATGATGAAGTTATCGAGGCGATTCGGGAGTACCTCTCATACTTCCCCACAAACTTTAGAGATTTCCCTCCCTCGTATCGTGGGTCGGATCCTGTGATCGAACTTGATGAGACAGTCCTACCGACGTCTGCCCAATTGGGCTACTCGATTCATAAGGTCATCGATGGAATCGTCGACGAAGGTTCATTTTTTGAAGTAAAGCCACTCTTCGCACCGGAGATCGTCGTCGGTCTCAGCAGGATTGACGGCAAGGTGGTCGGGGTAATTGCGAACGATCCGTCGAATCGTGGGGGAGTTCTCTTCGTAGATTCGGCGGATAAGGCTGCCCGCTTCATTTGGCTATGCGACGCCTTCAATATACCTCTTCTATTTTTAGCTGATGTACCTGGGTTCATGATTGGAAGTGCAGTCGAACGTCAAGGCATTATTCGTCATGGCGCCAAGATGATCGCGGCTGTTGCCGAGACCAAAGTCCCCAAACTAACGGTTATAGTACGCAAGGCATACGGCGCAGGTCTTTACGCCATGGCAGGCCCTGCGTTCTCTCCTGAGGCAACCATTGCGCTCGATGGTGCCGAAATTGCCGTAATGGGGCCCGAAGCTGCTGTGAATGCGGTTTACGCCAATTACATAGCGGCCATTGATGAACCAGCTGCCCGCGAGGCCTTTATTGAAGAGAAGCGACGAGAGTACGTCGATGACGTTGACTTGATGAAGTTAGCCTCTGAGCTCGTAGTCGACGACGTTATATCGATCCGTGAACTTCGAGGTGAGGTTATCAGGCGATTCAAGATGACTAGCAATAAGCCTCGGGTAGAAGATCCTAAGCACCACGGTGTTCATCCCGTTTAGCCCTCTGACGATGGCATGCGACGTCGATTTCACTGCAAATCTTGTGCTGTGGCTAGAATAGAGATGTAGACAGTAGAGGTTGAGGTCGGCTTTGGCTTGGTGTGAGACGTGTGCGAAATTTCAGGATGACGATCAGATACCTCGCAACGGTCATTGCCCAGTATGCGATACGCCTATCGTAAAGCCCAAGAAAGCACCGTGGCACTTCAAGTTGTTAGTTGTTGCGACTGCGATATACCTCGTCTATCGCATCGTTCAGCTTAGCATATACCTGTATCATCACTTTTAATCCTTTTGATCGGATCGAATTCGCTCTATTCAGTGGGCTCATGGATTTCGTTTACGATAGGGTTTCGATATGATACTTACTTCTGAGCATGATTTTTTCTGGTACGGAATACGATATTTCCAAGAGAAAATCATTTGATGTAAATGTTTTCATAAGTTGTGAACTTCGTTTGAGCATAGGTAAATCCGTGTGCCTCAAATAGAGTCATTCGTTTTGGAATGATTGCTCTAATTCTAAATCAATCTAAAGTAGATCAGCCATGTTATATTTGATTGGCATCCTGCTTTCCCGCTAATCCACTATTTGGATGAGAGGATTCTATCCACGTGGGCCATCTCTGTTGTGTCTCATAATAATTCCAAGGTAGGAGTCGGTTATTTCATAGGATGAAGAATATTTCTTATATGTGATTTAGCATCAAATTTCTTTTCAAAATTACGTATAAAGATAGAGTTTCTTGATTCATTTTTTTGTGAAATTGGCTTTAACTAAACCACTATGAGTGCCGAAAGAGTTGATATGTTTGGAAAAAGCGATAACTCACAAGAGGTCGAGAAGCTTTATGCAGTTCTCGACAGAGTAGATAACATTGTTATGCTCTGTGACACCACGAAGGATAACAAGATCTTCTACATGAACGCGTCGGCCAAGGCCACGCTCGAAAATTATCACACGCAGCTTTCTGCCGCTCGCCCTGGCGCTGATATTCTGCATGCGATGGGAAATTCGATTCATCAGTTCCACAAGGATCCTGATCGTGTCAGGCGGATTCTTGGCGGTATGCAGAGCGGAACTGATAAAGACCACATAGCCGACATACCGATGACTGCTGACATCTACTTTCAAACAAAGACTTATCCAATTTGGCACCCTGAGAAGAAGGGTGAACTCCTTGCATACATGGCATGCTGGAGTGATATATCTACCGAGAAAAAACTCGAGCGAGCTCAGACGGCTCTCGAGCAAGAGCGCAAGGGGACGATCAACGACAGAGTCTCTGCAATTGCAGCAGCTCTCGAAGAGATGAGCGCAACGGTAGCTGAGATTGCTCGAAGCTCACAGATTGCCTCGGACTCTTCTATCAAGGCCTCTTCCACCACAAGTGAGTCAAAGGGTTATATTCAAACTGCCAGCGAGGCCATGCGAGACGTCGCCTACAGGGTGAAAGAGACGGCCGGAATCATTCAAGATCTAGGCACTCAAAGCGAAGAGATCGATTCAATCGTAACCTCTATCAAGTCGATCGCAGAGCAGACAAACCTCTTGGCTCTAAATGCTGCTATTGAGGCCGCGCGCGCTGGCAGTGCTGGCAAAGGCTTTGCGGTAGTAGCTGACGAGGTCAGGCAACTTGCTGAGAGGTCGAGGACCGCGGCAACTGAGATTACAGAGAAGATTCGTCTTATTCGATCTGGTACCCAGGCGGCAGTAAGTTCGATTGAGTCATTTACATCCAAGGTAAGCGACTCGGAGACTTCATCGGCTCGAGCGGACGAGGCACTACTTCGAATTCTCGACGATGTTACTAGCGTTGGCGATATGGTATCGCAGATCGCGGCTGCGGCAGAAGAGCAAAGTGTCGCATCTGCCGATATAAGCCGAAACCTTTCGCACATCCTCTCCTCCTCGAGCGATAAGGAAACATCGGCTGTCGACAGATTTGGATATCGAGGTAGCGAGGATCGGTCATTTAGATAGGTCAGAAAGCTCGTAAGTCGATTCCAAACAGAATTCGCGGCGATCCTTTAACAAGTGCCCCTCTCTCTTGTTATGTGGTCGCCGCGTTTCACTTTAATCGAGCATCGATAACTTAAGTAATTGCAGTCCAGCTAGACCATGCTTGCTGCGAATATCTATTTGAATAAGATCTTTGAGCTCTTATTCTTTACACGTAGATGATGAAGAAGATTAGCGGCGACAATAAGTTTCGGATAGTCGAGGTGGTCGGCGTTCTACTCGCCGGATTAGTTGCAGTTCACCTAATCTCTTCAGTAAATCAAGCTGACCTTCAAGTCTTTATTCGCGCTGGCAAAAGTGTGGTGGATGGCCACTCTCCGTACCCAAAACTAGGGACCGCTGCCGTGTACTCGGGTAGTTCATTTGTCTACCCTTATTTGGTCGCTGTCACCTTCGTACCGCTCTCACTCTTGGGGACCTACTGGGGTCCATTTGTATTTGAGATCATTTCGATAATGGCCCTCGCTTACGCTACCTACACCTTTTCGTCACTTTTGAGATGTAGAGAATCAAACGCCGTAGCCACGCAAATTTCAATCCTTGCTACTGTCCTGCTTGCCTCGCCAACGTTAATAAGTTTGCAGATGGGCACGTTAACGCCAGTTATCCTCGGAATGTTAGCGCTAACGTGGAGATATCGAAGTAGCGCGGCAATTAGTTCGCTTTTAGTGGTGGGGCTCGCGTTCACCAAGGTGTATCTAGTGGTTTTGGGCCTCTTTTTCATTCTCACGCGCCGACTGAGAGCGATGGCGGGCACCTTTTTATTAGCACTCGTTGGTTTGGTTCTGAATTTCGCAATTTCGCCACTTGGGCCGATTGGTTATTTCCGTCTGTTGACGCAACTTGCCAAGCACGAGTCGAGGCAGGGGTTCTCGTTCATAAATGCTCTTCACTCGGTTTACTTGGGAAAGACCGGAGCATATGCAATCTTGGCGATAGGTATTATTACGGTGTTGGCTTTGTGGTTGAGGAGCTCAAGTCTCATAAAGCGAGATGATTTGGCGTTTGTTATTGCGCTAGCGTCAACGTTAATGGCCACTCCCATTCTTTGGAGTAGCTATCTCCCGGTGTTATTCGTACCGTTACTTCTATTCGCTGACAGCTTTGTCTTAGTAGCGGCATTGTCCTATGCGACTTCGGTGATGGTAACACCCGATAGAGCTGGGACTTTGATCATAGCGCTTCAATTTTTATCGATAACTCTCATAGTCGTACCGCGCTATTTTGCACGGATAAGAAATATTACACTACATAGATTTTTTATCGAGATTGATACCCCGAAGGCGCTTTTAGTTGGATTGTTATCCCTTGGCTTTGTGATAGAAGTTCTGGCGCCGGCTCTCGGAGTACAGATATTGATGGTGGTCATCTCGGTATCGCTGATACTAAGGAGTCGTGAAACACCCCTTGGCAGTCAAGAAGCCATAGGAGGCAGTCTTTGACCCGTAGTCTTTCAGCCATGATGTGCTTGGGCATGCTGCTATAAATTCGTTGGACCTTGAACGGTAGAAGCGCATGCGGCACGATCGCATCGCAATTGGGCGTGGCTGAGGGTTGGTAACGCAAGGATGGGATTGTTGATGATGTTGCTGGGCGTAAGGAATTAGATTTCATAGCACTACTATGTAGAGGTTGGAAATTTACGGGCTGTGGCGCAGCTTGGTTAGCGCGCTTGACTGGGGGTCAAGAGGTCGGAAGTTCAAATCTTCTCAGCCCGACCACTGAAGTGAAGGTCACGATGGGTGACATGATCGGACACGAGAGCTCCCTGTGTATTAGCGAGAATTATCGGCGCTTTGCTTACCTCGAGGTTGCCGGTCGCTCGCCGGCCTAGCACGAGCGGGCCGAGTTTGGCTCCGAGTACTGACCCTTTTGCACCACCGAACGCTGAGCGATCGTCCTTGCCCTGTACAAGTTCGGCACCTGGAGCGGGCTACAGACTATGGCATCGTGGTCCGTAAGCGGCGAGATCTGGCCCGACACGCCCACCTTCACCTGCCTCGACGCCGACTTCACCAGCAGATACATTACCTTCGACACCTACGAGACCGATACCCGGCAGGAGCCACCCAACCTCCAAACCCCACCGGCGACGGTCAACCACCTCTTCGTCACCTACGCCAATCAAGGCGAGATCCCCCTCGCCTACCTCGACGGTGAATACGTCATCAACGAAGTCCAATACGACCCAGCACTGCTCCATGACAACCACGGACAATCGTCCAAAGGCATCACCTTCACGCAAGCTCTCGCCAGCATCCACCGCCAGACTTCGCCCCTCGCCGCCGACATCTGCCAAATCACCCACCCTCCCCTCGGTGCGTCCCAAAACCACGACCGATAACCAACTGCCACAGCAGTACAGACAGACCCATTTGTGCTTGCGCGCTATCACCAGCCGATGAGCCAGGAAGGCGAGCCGAACGACGGGTCGGGGCGATCGGTCACTGCTATGGAGCATGAGGGCCCGGGAGTGCGGAGCGCTAACCCCCGAGTCGGGCGCGTAGCGCTCACCGGCGGGCAAATTTGATGCGCTGCTATTACGATCGAGCGGCCCCTCGCAGCTCGATTGGGCGACCCTCCCCGAGTCGGTGGTCCGAAACTCGGCGTAGCGCTTCCTCGGCGGTCTCGTAGCCCCGGATGTCCACTGCCGGCCCCGTCCCGCACAGGTCAGTACCTGCGACCGATCCTGCTCCTCGTCCGGCAATAACGGGTTCTTCGGAAATAAGCGGTAATCCGCTACCAAGATTGACCAGGAATCGACAAG
>VFSW01002742.1_pt1 | contig 26535 bp, 17 predicted proteins | sample 5358111 | NCBI WGS metagenome assembly VFSW01 (sample SAMN11554181, study PRJNA540505) | mine drainage metagenome | isolation source: sediment from site ElyBrook_90M | place: USA: Ely Copper Mine, Vershire, VT | collected 2017 | reverse complement strand
CCCGCCCAACCCCCTGCCGACTTTCAGGCTCATCCTTCGATGAGAATATGCTGCCTTCCGATCGAAGAATACGCCAGCGGGGTTATCCTGAAGCGGAAAGGATTCGTTTACGGCATCTCGAGTTTCACCGCGCCGGTCTTTCAATGGAAGGCTCCTCGCGGCCGGGAAAGAGGCGTTTATTGGCGCGGCGTAGCGCGCGCGCGCTTCGGTTCCGGCTGGTCCAGGAACTGAGGAACGCGGCGCGGCTGATTTGGCCTCCGCGGCCGGCCGTTTACGAGACGGCCGCCCTGCCGCTTCCGGACGGCGCGGAGATCGGCGCGCGGCTTGCCGGAACGGAATTCGCGCGCAACGCCCTTGCCGCCGCCGATTCGATCCGCGCCCACCGCATTCCCCTGTTGGGCGCGGAGGTCCAATTCGGCCCGGACATCGAATGGCGCCGCGACGTTCTCCACGGAAAGGCGACGGGGCTCGATTACTTTCGCCGGATTCCCTATCTCGATTTCGACCGCGCCGGCGACCATAAGCTGATTTGGGAGCTAAACCGCCATCAGCATCTGGTGCTATTGGCGCAAGCCCATCTACTGACGGGCCGCGACGTCTACCTCGACGAGATCTGGCGCCAGATGGAAAGCTGGATGGCGGACAATCCTTATCCGCGCGGCATCAATTGGGCCAGCGCGCTGGAGGTAGCGTTCAGGGCCTTGTCATGGCTTTGGATCGATCATTGGGCCGGAAGTCGCATGGCGCCGGAATTCCGAGGGCGCTTCCTCCGGTGTCTGTACGTCCACGGGCTCCATCTGGACGCCAATCTGTCGGTGTATTTTTCGCCGAATACGCATCTGTTGGGCGAAGCGGTGGCGCTCCACGCGCTGGGAGCCGCATTCGAAGGCGCTCCGGGCTCCAGCGACTGGCGGTGTCGAGGGGCGGCCATTTTGGAAAACGAGTCCGAACGGCAGGTTCACCGCGACGGTAGTTACTTCGAACTCTCCACTTACTATCATGTCTACGCGCTCGACATGCTGCTTTTTCATGCGTTATTACGCCCACCGCCGGTCGAATACCGAAATAAGCTCGACCGTATGGGAGAGTTTCTTCACGCGATGTTGGGGCCCGCCGGGGAAATTCCGTTTTTTGGCGACGACGACGGCGGCCGGTTCTTTCATCCCTTTGGCCGGCAGTGCGCTTACGGCCGCGCGACGCTGGCCACCTGCGCGCTATACCTAAACCGCGCGGACTGGAGATATACGGAAGACGACCTGCCGGAGCAGGCCGCATGGTGGATGGGCGTCACGAAAGGTTCCGGCGCCGGCTCGTGGAAATCGCGCCTCTTCCCCGACGCCGGTCTTGCCGCGATGGTATGCGGGGACGCTCAACTCGTGGCCGACGCCGGCCCGTTTGGGCCGTTTTCCTCCGGTCACAGCCATGCCGACACATTGAGCTTCACGCTGCGGACGGGATACGGCGAAATTCTGGTGGATGCCGGAACTTATACCTATGTTACAAGCCCCGAACTGCGGGACTTATTCCGCGGCACGGCCATGCACAACACGGTGCGCATCGACGGACTGGATCAAGCGCAGCCGGCTGGACCGTTCGGCTGGAAGGCCCGCCCGGAGACCTCGATCCGCGCCTGGACCACGGCGCGGGAAAGGGACGCGTTCGAGGCCGAATGCCGGTATCGCGGCTTCACGCACCGGCGGCGAATCGTGTGGGAGAAGCCGGGACGCATCACGATCGCCGATGAGATCGAAGGCCCCGGCGGCGAGCATCTTCTGGAGCAATTCTGGCACGCCGGATCGCCGGTGAAGCGGGTGAGCGGAAATACCTTTCGCATCGCGGGCAACGCCACCCTGACCTTGCATGGGAACGCCGAGGTCGAAGAAGGAGGCGCTTTCGGCTGGCGCTCGCCGGCGTCGGGTATAAAGATTCCGGCGCCCGTCGTCCGATTGGCGCTGACAACCACGTTGCCGTTCCGCCTCGAATCGTCGATTACCCTATAGCTACAGGCGTACGATGTTCGCGCCGGTCTTACCCTTCAGGGCGTTCCTGGTGTCTACGATGAGTTTGGCTTTCGCGGTGATTGCGTCGTAGTCGAAGGCCGCATGATCGGTGATCACGACTACGCAATCCGCCTCGGCCGAGGCGGCGACAGCGTCGACGCTTTGCAATTCCAGGCCTTCGATTTTTATGGACGGCACAAATGGATCGCTGTAACTGATGCGCGCGCCTCGCCGTTCCAGCAACATGATAATATCGAGCGCCGGGGATTCCCGCACATCGTCGATATTACGCTTATACGCCAGACCCAGCACGTGAACGCGCGATCCTCGCAACGGTTTCGAATGCTCGTTCAGCGCGTTTTGAATTTTATCGAGCACGAAATGGGGCATCTGCCCGTTGATGTAACCCGCCAATTCGATGAAGCGCGCCTCGATGCCCGCCTGCTTCGTTTTCCAGGACAAGTAAAAGGGATCGATGGGGATGCAGTGGCCGCCGAGGCCGGGGCCCGGATAGAAAGGCATAAACCCGAAAGGCTTGGTGGCGGCGGCGTCAATTACCTCCCACACATTGATATTCATGCGGTCGCACATCAACGCCATCTCATTGACCAAACCAATGTTGATCATGCGGAAGGTATTTTCAAGCAGCTTCACCATCTCGGCGACCCGGGTGGAGGCCACCGGCACGACGCGCTGCAGCGCTTGACCGTAGAATAGTGCGCCCATTTCCGTGCATGCCGCGGTGATGCCGCCAACCACTTTCGGGATATTCGCGGTCTGAAAGACCGGGTTGCCTGGATCGACGCGCTCCGGCGAGAAACAAAGGAAGAATTCCTCGCCCACTTTCAGGCCGGGTTTTTCCAGCATCGGAAGCACCAGCTCATCGGTGGTTCCCGGATAGGTGGTCGATTCCAGAATTACTAGCGTGCCCGGCTTCAGATACTTCGCGGTTTCCTGGCAGGCGGAAACGATGAAGCTCATGTCGGGATCCTTCGTTTTCCTTAGCGGCGTCGGCACGCAGATATCGATGGTGTCGAGCTCTGCGACGGCGGCGAAATCGGTGGTGGCGCTCAGCAGTTTGGCGTCCACCAGTTCTTTCACGACGGAAGCGGGGATGTCCTGGATGTACGACTCGCCGCGGTTCAGTGATTCCACTTTGGACGCTTGGACGTCGATCCCCGTGACGTGGAAGCCGGCTTTGGCGAACTCGACGGCCAATGGCAGGCCGACATAGCCTAATCCGATAATTCCTACGCGCGCGCCACGGTCGCGAATTTTGGCTGCAAGAAGTTCTTTGGCGCTAATAGTAGTGGTGAGAGGCATAATGATTTGTTCCGGAGGAGATAGGGGCGGTCTGACACTCGTATTGTACAGTAGGGCCGCGGGAGCCCGGAAAAATATAGGCTGTCCTCCGAATCGTTTGGCCGCGTCGTGGCATACTGAAGGCTGAGGCGTCGTGAGTCTTCAAACATCTGTGAAATCGGAAGTTGTCGTATTCGGATTGGGTTATGTCGGTTGTGTAACCGCGGCCTGTTTGGCCAATCTTGGACATCGCGTGACCGGCGTCGACCGGGACGTCCAAAAAGTGAATAGCGTTCTCGCGGGGAAGGCCCCTTTTTACGAGCCCGGCCTGGAGCCGATCGTACAAAAGAGCGTTTCGGCGGGATTGCTGACCGCAAGCGTTTCGATTGCCGAGGCGATCTTGACGGCGGATGTCGCCCTCATTTGCGTCGGCACGCCGTCGGAACGGAACGGCAACCTGGGTTTGGATCAGTTGCGCCGGGCGGTGGAAGAGATCGCAGGCTATCTTCCCAAGCGCGCGAAGCCGTTGATCGTTGCGGTGCGTAGCACGGTGTTTCCGGGCACGTGCGAAGACGTTGTGTGGCCCGCGTTCGAGGGCGCCGGAAATGTGTCGGTGGTTTCGAATCCGGAATTTCTGCGGGAAGGCTCGGCGGTGAAAGACTTTCTGGAGCCGTCGCTTCTGGTGGTCGGCGGCGCCGACGAAGCGGCCGTCGTGGGCGTGGCCGGACTCTACGACGCGCTGGGCGCCAGAGCGAGTCTAGTGTCGCTAAGAACGGCGGAAATGATCAAGTACGCCTGCAACGCTTTCCACGCGGTGAAGGTCGCCTTCGCGAATGAAATCGGGGCGCTCGCGTCGAACTTGAACGTGGACCCGTTCGAAGTGATGGACACGCTTTGCCAAGACACCAAGCTGAACGTCTCCGCCGCTTATCTGAAGCCCGGTTTCGCGTTCGGCGGTTCCTGTCTTCCGAAGGATCTGCGGGCCATGGTTTACCGCGCGGAGCGGATGGATTTGAAGCTCCCGCTCGTTTCCTCCGCGCTGCCCAGCAACGAGGCGCATATCGACCGCGCCGTCCAAGCCGTACTGAGCCTGCCCGCCGAACGCATCGGCGTCATCGGCCTGGCGTTCAAAGAGAACACCGACGACTTGCGGGAGAGTCCCGTCGTAAGCCTTCTGGAGCGGCTCATCGGGAAGGGGCGTCATGTCCGGGTTTTTGATCCCCATATCCGCATGGAAGAGATATACGGCGCGAATCGGAATTTTATTCTGAATACCATCCCGCACGTTGGGCGCGTGCTGGACAACCGCATCGAAGACACCCTCGCTTGGGCGCAATATCTGGTGGTGGCTCAGAAGCAGGGTGCGGACGCGGCGGCGAAGATTCGCGACAGCGGACTGCCCGTGCTGGATCTGGCGGGCGGCCTTTCGAGCGCGTCCGCGATTCCGGCGCCCGCCCACGGATAGCGCCCATGCCGGACGCCTCCGGTCCAAGAGTCAGCGTGATTATTCCGGCTTATCGCGTTACGGAATACATCAAGGAAACGCTCGATTCGGTGTTAGCCCAATCCTTCACCGATTACGAAATCATCGTCGTCAACGACGGCTGCCCCGATACGCCCGCGCTGGAGAGGGTGCTCGAAGCCTACGCCGGCAAGATCGTTTACTTAAAGCAGGAAAACGGCGGATTGGCGTCGGCCAGGAACACCGCGATCCGCGTGGCCAAGGGGGAGTTCATCGCCCTCCTCGATAGCGACGACGCCTGGGAGCCGGACTACCTCGCCTATCAACTGGCGGCGATGGAGGCGGACCCATCCGCCGCCGTCGTCTATCCCAATGGCGTTGTGTTCGGCGACACCCCACAAGCAGGGAAACTGTTAATGGACTTGACGCCGTCGGAGGGTCCCGCCGATTTCGCGGCCATTGTCCGGCTCCGTTGCCAGGTTATGGTTTCGGCGATGGTGCGCCGCGACGCGATCATCCGCGCCGGCCTGTTCGATCCGGATCTTCGCGCGGTGGAGGATTTCGATCTTTGGCTCCGCATGACCTTGGGCGGCGATAAAATCGTCTACCATCGCAAACCCTTGCTCCGATACCGGCGGCGCGCAGGGAGCCTCTCGTCCAACTCGGTCTGGATGCGCCGATGCGCCCTGCGCGTCCTCGAGAAGATCGAGCGTCAGTTTAGTTTGAGCGCCGGGGATCGGATGGCGCTCGAAGAAGGCAAGGCTCGGTTTCAAGCCGACATCGCGTACTACGAGGGGAAGGAAGCCCTGGCCAAGGGCGACGTTCCGGCGGCGATCCGCGGGCTTTCCGCGGCGAATCGTCACTTGCGCCTGCGCGGGCTTGCGCTGAAAATTTGGATGCTAAAGCTTTTCCCGAAACTCACGCTCGCCCTGGCCCGGCGGCGAGACTCCGCGCCATCCGGCCCCAAGGCAGGAACAGAAGATAGCCGGCGATCTGGGGCGTGAAATAAACCCCCATGGCCGGCGCGATGGCCACCTGGAGTCCGAACAATCCGATCAGAACCGGGACGCGCGGAATAGGTATAACGACGCGGGAACGAACGGTACCGCCGGCCCTTTCTCGTCGCCGTCCCGCTGTTTCCCATTGTGGCTTTCCCACCCAGCCTGTATCCTCTGAAGAACGCGGCGGAGCGGCTGCAAAGCGCGTGGATATCGCAGGAATCCTCATTCGCGGGCGCGCTCGCCTTCGTTTTCGCGCTCCCATTTATATTCTGTTGCGAAGCCGTTGCGCTAACCCCAAGCATCGCCTTCAACATTTTGCGCCGGCATCTTCCGGGGGCGGAATTCTATTCCGCATTCCATCGCCTTCAACCCCTTCCCCTCGACACCTACTCGTATTTTCCCAAGGGCGTCGAGACGCTGATGGCCAGGTTATACAATCGCCACCGGAGGCGATCCCGCGTCCCGATGAAGTTTCTCATATACTGCTACCGATGAGCTTCCGCACTGTCGCCGGCAAGAGAATTGGCGAAAGATTCTTCTGGGCGTTGCCTCCGGCATGAACGCCTTGTTGAGCGCCATCTGCGTTTCGAAGAACTACGGCGGAGTGCGCGCGTTGAAGGAAGTGGATTTCGCGTTGGAGGCCGGGGAAATTCACGCGCTTGTCGGCGAAAACGGCGCGGGAAAATCCACGCTGATCCGCGTCTTGGCCGGCGCCGCGCAAGCGGATTCGGGCGCGATCGAAATGGATGGCCGTCCGGTGCGCTTGAGCGATCCTCTCGCCGCCAAGGCGCTCGGCATCGCCGTCATCTATCAGCAGCCCGCGCTATTCCCCGAGTTGACGGTCGCCGAGAACATCGGGCTCGCCCTAGAGACCGGCGGCCCTTGGCGGCGCGTCGATTGGAAGCGTCGCGCGGTGCGGGCGCGGGAGTTGCTGGCGGAACTGGAGGCGGACATCGATCCGCAGCGCCTGGCGGGCGGCCTGAGCATGCCGGAACAGCAGATGGTTGAGATCGCCAAGTCGCTGGGCGCGAGCGCCCGGGTGTTCATTCTGGACGAGCCGACCGCGTCTTTAAGCGATCGCGAAGTGGACGCGTTGTTCCTCGTTCTGCGCGGGCTTCGGGAACGGGGCGCGGGCGTCGTCTATGTTTCGCATCGTCTGGAAGAGCTGCCGCGAATCGCCCAGCGCGTCACCGTTCTGCGCGATGGCGCGAGCATCGCCGCGCGGGAGATGTCCGGCGTCGATCGCGCGGAATTGATCCGCTTAATGGTGGGCCGCGATCTGCCCTCGGTGTTCCCGAAACGGCCGGTCCCGATCCGGGGCGCCACCCTCGAAGTGGAAGCGCTCACGCGATCCTCCGCCGGTCTTCACGACATAAGCCTGAACGTGCGCGCCGGTGAGATCGTCGGCTTGGCCGGATTGGTGGGCGCCGGACGGACGGAGTTGGCCGAAACTCTTTTCGGGCTGCATCCGATGGATTCCGGTTCGATCGTTCTCAACGGACGTCCGGTGCGTGTCGCCTCGCCGGAGCACGCGGTGCGGCTTGGCATCGCCTACGTTCCCGAGGATCGCCGGCGCCACGGACTGGTGATGGATCTGTCGGTGGCGGCGAACACCACGCTCGCCGCCTTGAGCAAACAGGCGGGCCTCCGTCCGTTGAACCGTGCTTGGGAGCGAGCGATGAGTTCGGGATATGTGGAACGGCTGGCCGTTAAAACCGCCTCGGTATTCACTCCCGTGAAAACCCTTTCGGGAGGCAATCAGCAAAAGGTCTGCCTCGGCCGCTGGATGGCCACGAAGCCTTCGTTGCTGATCCTCGACGAGCCGACGCAAGGCGTCGATGTGGGAGCGAAGGCGGAGATTCACCGGCTGATGTGCGATTTGGCGGAACAAGGACTGGCGATCCTGATGATTTCTTCCGAGTTGCCCGAAATCCTCGGCATGAGCGACCGTATCGTGGTGATGCGCGCGGGCCGGGTGGCGGGCACGCTCGGCCGCGAGGAAGCGTCGCAGCCGGCGATTCTGTCGTTGGCGCTTGGCTCCGGCGAGGGGATGGCTTGAAGCGCGGCGCCAGCGTTCTCATCGCCTGGGCCGCGCTGCTGGCCGCGCTCGCTTTCCTTGCGCCCGCTTTTTTCAGCGTGGAAAATCTGCGGGAGATTCTGCTCGCAAACGCCTCCGTTCTGCTCGCGGCCTGCGGCATGACTCTGGTTATCGTCGCCGGCGAAATCGACATCTCCATCGGGTCTATCTTCGCCGTCCTCGGCGTCACCGCCGGAGCGCTATCGAAAACCGGTTTGCCGATGCCGCTGGTGGCACTGTTCGCGGCGCTGGCCGGCGCGGCGCTCGGAACCCTCAACGGCGGGCTGGTGGCCTATCTCCGCATCCCTTCCATCGTCGCCACCTTGGCCACGATGATTATTCTTCGCGACTCCCTTCGTTGGGCGACCGGCGGGGCTTGGGTAGAGAATCTACCGGAGGGATTCCAGTGGTTTGGATTGAGCCAGAGCGGAGGCGAAACGGCGATTCTGATGGGTACCGCCGCCATTTTCGCCGCCCTCGCCTGGACGCTGCGCAATGTCGCCGCCGCCCGGGCAATCTACGCCACGGGATCGGATGCGGAAGCGGCGCGCCTGGCCGGCATCCCCGTCCGCCGCGTGATCTTCGCCGTCTTCGTGTCGATGGGCGCGCTCACTGGTGTGGCCGCTCTGCTCGATGCGATCCGCTTTCGCGAGGTTCAAAGCAATTCCGGCGTTGGGTTGGAATTAAAGGCGATCGCCGCCGTCGTTGTCGGGGGCGCCGCAATTACCGGCGGACGCGGGACATTGGGCGGAACGTTGCTCGGCGTGGGCCTGCTCGCGACGATCGGCCCCGCGTTGACGTTTCTGGGAATTAATCCCTATTGGGAGAAGGCGATTCAGGGAGCCATCATTCTAACGTCGGTTGCCATCGACTTCGCGCGCGGAAGGGAGCATCGTCTTGGGCGCGCGTGAAGCATCCGGTCTTGTCCGCCGCCGCGAATTCGCGCTGGCCGCAATTCTGATTCTCGAGATCGCCGTGTTCAGCGCCGTGGGCCCCAATTTCTTCAGCGGGGCGAACGCGATGGAAGCGATCCGCCTGGCCGTCGAATTGGGATTGCTGGCCGTCGCCCTCACGCCGGTCATCGTGACCGGCGGCATCGACCTTTCGGTGGGTTCCATGATGGGCCTCGCCGCCGTGGTTTTCGGCAAATTGTGGCACGACGGCGGCCTCCCGATCGAGTGGGCGGCGCTGGCCGCGCTCGCCGCCGGAGCGACCGGAGGCGGGTTGAACGCATTGTTCATCGCGCGATTCGGTTTGCCTCCATTGATCGTTACCCTCGGTTCCTACTCGCTCTTTCGCGGCTTGGCGGAGGGCGTCACCGGGGGCGCGGTCAGCTTCTCGAACTTTCCCGCGCGCTTCCTCTTCCTGGGCCAAGGTTATCTGGGCGGCTTCTTGCCGGAGCAATCGATCGTCTTCGCCGCCGCGATAACCGGCTATTGGTTCCTGCTGCACCGGACGGTTGCCGGCCGCGGCCTTTACGCAACCGGCTGCTCGGCGGCCGCGGCGCGTTATGGCGCGGTCCCCGTCGCGCGCCGTCTCGCTCTGGTGTACGTTCTCTCCGGGCTGATGGCGAGCGCCGCCGCGTTGATCTACGTCGCTCACCTCGGCCAAGCCAAAGCCGACGCCGGCACCGGTTATGAATTGATGGCCATCACGGCCGTGGTGCTTGGCGGGACGTCGATTTTCGGAGGAGAGGGGACCATCGCGGGAACGGTGCTGGGACTTTTCGCCATCGTGATTCTTCAGGACGGATTGCGGCTGGCCGCGCTGCCGTCGGAGTTGACCGGCATCCTCACCGGATTGCTATTGGTAGTTACAATAGGCGTCAATGTCGTTGCCGGAGTATCGTCGAAGCCGCGCGCGCCGGAGAGCGCTCCCGGCCGCGCCATGAAGAACTGGCAACTGGCGGCGCTATGCGCGGCGATTCTGGCGAGCGGCGTGATCGTCGCCACCAGCAACTGGATACTCGTTCGTTCCTTGCGCGGCGGGCTTTCGGCGCCGGCCTCCCCAGGCGCGAAACGCCCCGTGATCGCCGTCATGCCCAAGGCCAAGGGCGATCCTTATTTCGTCAGTTGCCGCGCCGGCGCCGAACAAGCCGCCGCCGAGTTGAACGCCGATCTTATTTGGGACGGCCCCACCGAAATGGACCCGGCCAAGCAGAACGAAGTGGTGGAAGGCTGGATCACGCGCAAAGTGGACGCGATCGCCGTTGCGGTGGCCAATGGCGTCGCCATTTCCACCGTGCTGCGGAAGGCGCGCGCGCACGGAATTCCGGTGATCACCTGGGACGCCGACGCCGAGCGGGATACCCGCGACTACTTCGTCGATCAGGCCACTCCCAAAGGAATCGGCGACGCGCTCACCGACGAAGCGGCGCGCATCTTGAAAGGCCACGGCCAATTCGCCATCGTCACCGGAGCGCTCACCGCGGCCAATCAGAACGAATGGATCGGCTTCATCCGCGAGCGCCTGGCGGCGAAATACCCCGGCGTCAAACTGGCCGTGATCCGCCCCAGCGACGACGATCGGGACAAGGCCTTCGCCGAGACGCAGACGCTGCTGAAGGTGTATCCGGACCTGAAGGTGGTGATGGGCATTTCGGCTCCGGCCGTGCCCGGCGCGGCGGAAGCCGTGAAGCAGGCGGGCCGCGCGGACGTGAAGGTGATCGGCCTCTCGCTCCCCGCGATGTGCAAGCCCTACATCCACGCCGGAGTGATCGAAGCCGTCGTCCTTTGGAACACGCGAGACCTGGGCTATCTGACGGTTTACGCCGCAACCGCCATGGCCCGCGGGAGTCTCAAAGACGGCGCAAGGAGCCTCGCCGCCGGACGCCTGGGAACGATCGCCATCGCGGGCGATCGGATTCTGCTCGGCGCGCCGTTCATCTTCAACAAGGCCAACATCGACCGTTTCGATTTTTAAACGCTTTCACCAGAAGATGACGTGGGGGTGTGAAAAAAAGAAGCAGCCGGGCGTTGGTCGGGCGCCCGGCTGGAAAACCCTCAGGCCACCGGAGGAAGTGGCTTGGGGGTGTGGAGGAAACTCGTCAGGCCAACAGCCCTCCATGGCCGAGGCCGGCGATCTCCCAGCCCGAGACGCGATAGCGCGCAAGCGCCGGCGGCAAGATCAGGTCCACGACGTTCGGCTTGGCGGAGCGAAAGCAGCCGGGCGCGGAGATCAGGGGAATGTCGTTCTTATATCCCAAAAGCAGCAAATTGCCGGGCTCGACCGGGGCCAGAAATCGTTCGATCTGGCATCCAGCGCGAAGCAGCGCCCGCCCCACAACGTCGCCGGGGCCGGCGGGCGCGGTGGTCGATGCGATCAGCACCACCGTCGGCTTGGTCCGCAACACCGCATCGAGCGCGCGCGCAACGGTGTCCTCGTCTTCGACAATTGACATCGCCTCTGAGGCGCTCACTCCGAAACGCTCCAGCCGCTGCTGCATAATGTTCTCGAACATCTGGCGGGCGCGGTCGCCGTGGACCGGGTCCGTGTATAGGACGCCCACGGAAGGATTGCGCACCGGACGCGCCTGCAGAATCGGCCCGCGCTCGGTGAGAATCGCGGTTACCGCGTCCAGTTCGGCTTGGGCGATCGCGAAGGGAGCGCTTTTGACGGTGGCGACGCGTTGCCCTGGCGCGGCGAAAGCGAAATTGGGAAGCGTCGCGATCGCGATCCCCGACGTGCAGTTGATCTGCTTCAGAAGTTCTTCGTCAACCAGCAGACAGACGGGTTCGATGGCGACCAGGTTCGCCCGGCCGCCCGCCGCCAGACGAATTTCGAGCGAGCCGCATCCCATGGCCATCCCGACGCGCCCGACGGCTTCGTCTTCGCCCACTTCGTTGTCTTCGAGTTCGGTGACCCAGACCTCGCGCATGCCCTCGGTCTCGAGGAGCCGCACGTCGTCCTCATTCAGAAGGTGGCCCTTGGCGAGGAGTTTCTTTCCCCCGGGCCGGAAGATCGTCGAGCACAGAACGCGGCCTGTCGATTGTCGAATGTCCACCGTGAGCGTTTTCATCGTTCCTCTGGAAAATGAGTTTTAACTACTCATCAACCTCTCGCAATTGGTGTCTTTGTACCGACTAGGTGGACGGCGCGAGAAAATTCTCTCTCACAATTTAAAAAAGATTGCTAGATTTTTAAATTACTTAAGAATTCGGGTTCCGACTGTCAGCCCGGATAATAAATCGCCGAGCAGATCCGGTTTGGCGCCGGGCGCGACCACCACTTCGCCGACTCCCGCGAATACGGCGTCCATGGCGGCCTCCAGCTTCGCCCGCATTCCGCCGGAAGCCACGCCGGATTCGATGAAATGACGGCAGGTTTTGGCGCTCAATTGCGAGTGAAGCTCGCCATCGGAGCCGAGAACTCCCTCGACATCGGTAAAAAAGAACAGGCGATCGGCCGAGAATGCCCGGGCGCAAGCGACGGCCATTTGATCGGCGTTGACGTTAAATAGCGAACCGCCGGCTCCGCCCGCCAGGCAAGCGATCACCGGCAGATAACCGGCCGCGGCGATCGCTTCTAGCAACCCGCCGTTCCAGCGAATGGGGCGGCCTACAAAACCGAGCGCCGGGTCGAGCGGAGCGGCTTCGATCAGCGATCCGTCGGCGCCGGTTAATCCGACGGCCTGGACGCCTTGGGCGGTGAAGGCGGCCGTGAGGCGTTTATTCACTAATCCCGCCACCACCATCACCACCGCTTCGAGCACTTCCGCCGTGGTGACGCGGAGGCCGTTCACGAAACGGCTGTCGACGCCGCGTTCGGCCAGGAACCGCGTCAATTGTTTCCCTCCGCCATGCACGACGGCGATTTCCACGCCGGGCTCACGGGCGGCGGCGATCTCCCGCGCCAGGCGGAGCCGCGATTCCTCCGTTTCAAGAAGGGTTCCGCCCAGCTTGATCAGAACCCTCACAATAGCCCGGCCGTCTCCGGCAATCCGAGCATCAGGTTCATATTCTGCACCGCTTGGCCGGCGGCGCCCTTGCCCAGATTGTCGATGGCGCTCACTACGACGCCGCGCCCGGTGGCGGGATCGAAAACCACGCCGATGTCGCAAAAATTCGTGCCGCGGACCGCGTGCAGGTCGGGCAGCGAACCCGCGGGGTAGAGGCGGACGAACGGCTCAGTAGCGTAGCGGGCGGAATAGATGGACAGAAGGGCCTCGGCCGAGGCAAGAATCGTGGACCGGAAATAGATGGTCTCAAGGATGCCGCGATCGATGGGAAGAAGGTGCGCGGTGAAACTGAGGTCGCTTTCGGCCAGCGCCGAGACCATGAGGATCTCCGGAACGTGACGGTGCTCGAGGACCGCGTAGGCGGAGAAGTTTTCGGCTACCTCGCAGAAGCTGGTGCCTAACGAGGGCTTTCGTCCGGCGCCGCTCACGCCCGATTTCGCGTCGCACACGATGCCGGCGCGCAGATCGGCGACGCCCGCTTCGATCAGAGGGCGGATGGCGAGATTGGCCGCGGTCGGATAGCAACCGGGATTGGCGACTAGGCGGGCGCCGGGGATCGCGTGGCGGTTGAATTCCGGCAAACCGTAGACCGCTTCCGAAAGCAGCTCCTGAAAGCCGTGCGGCCGCCGGTACCAGCGCTCAAATCGTTCCGGCGTGCCCAAGCGGAAGGCCCCGCTCAGGTCGATCGCTTTGATTCCGGCGGCGAGCATTTTCGGAGCCAGCTCGAGGGAGACTTCCGGCGGAGTGGCCAGAAAAACAAGAGCCAAGCCGGCATCGCGGACCGCCTCGGGAGTGCAGGGCAGGTTCAGCAAAGGCGATGGGTGGTGAAGCGGCTCCGGCGGCGCCGGGGAGTCCTCGCGGTGCTCGAGCAGGACCGGCGTCACCGCGGGATGGCGGGCGAAGATGCGCAACAATTCCTCGCCGCTGTAGCCGCGGAAACCGGCGACGCCGATGGAACGATGCTGAAAACCTGAATTCGACAAGAACGGAATCTTTAGTCCGACGGGGCGGTTTATTTAAGAGCTTTTTCGATCGCCGCCGTGACTTCGGGCGAATCGGGAGTGACCGCGGGCTCGAACCGGGCGACGATGGATCCGTCACGGCCAATCAGGAATTTGGTGAAATTCCATTTGATCTCGCCGCCGGTTTGCGGATTGTCCTCTTTGCCGGTGAGGTATTGGTACAGCGGGGCCTTGTCCGGGCCTTTGACCGAAATCTTGGAGAACATCGGGAACGAAACGTGATAGGTGCGCGTGCAGAAGGTCTTGATCTCCTGGTTCGATCCCGGCTCCTGGCCCATGAAATTGTTGGCCGGGAAACCGAGCACGACCAGCCCATCGCCTTTGTACTTCTCATACACCGATTCGAGCGCCGTGTATTGGGGGGTGTAGCCGCAGCGGCTGGCCACGTTCACTACCAGTGCCACTTTGCCTTTAAAGGATGCGAGCGGCGTCTCCTGGCCATCGATCGCCGGCATGGTGAAGTCGTAAACCGACGAGGCGGCGAAGAGCGATACGGCCATGGCGAATCCGGCGAACAGTTTTGCGGCTCGAGTCATAGTTACGAGGATGCTAACACACCGGGAAGCGGTTCGGAAATTGAATGAGGCCTCGGTGAATTTTGCGGGTTCGGCCAGGCGCGGATTGGGACAGGCGGGGGATCGCCGCCATGAATCCGGATTCGCGTTCGGAAAAGAGGAAGGTAGCGCCTTCGGCGCGATAGCGTCGTGTTTGTCCGGCGCGCTTAGTGCGACATCACGGATCGCGCGGCACCGTGAAAAAGAATGTCGCGCCCTTGCCGAGTGCGGATTCGACCCATATGCGGCCCTCGTGACGGCTTACAATCTTCCGGCAAATGGCCAAGCCCATCCCGCTGCCGGAACGTTTGTCCCGCGGCTCTAGACATTTGAAAATGCCGAACACCTTCTCGGCGTACTGTGGCTCGATACCGATGCCGTTGTCGCGCACGGAAAATAGCCAGTCGCTTCGGCTTTCTTCCGCGGCAACATGGACACGGGGAACCTCCGCGGATCGATATTTGATGGAGTTCACCAGCAGATTCTGGAACAGCCGTGTCATTTGGACCGGATCGCCGGTGATCGAGGGCAAACCATGTCTCGTAACGATGGCGCCGCTTTCCTGGATCAGGGACTCAAGGTTCCGCATCGCGTCGTCGAGGGCATCGTCGCAACTCATCTTTACGAAGAAATCCGCGCCCCTGGCTTCAACCCGCGAAAAATCCAACAGGTCGTGGATTAGCCTCTCCATCCGGTCCGCGGCTTCCACAATGAAGGTGATGAACTGATCCGCATCGCCTCGAAGCTGCCCTTGGTAGCGCTTGGCCAGGAGTTGGGCGTAAATCGACACGGTTCGCAGCGGCTCCTGCAGGTCGTGACTGGCGATGTATGCAAATTGCTGCAACTCCTCGTTGGAACGCATCAAGGCATTGGTCCTCTCGAGGACCCGTTCTTCCAGATTCGCGTTCAGTTGCCGGATTTGCTCGTCGGTTTTCTTCCGTTCGCCGATGTCGCGAATGGCGCTGGTGATCACCATCCCTTCCTCGGTCTGCAGGGGGCTGAAACTGATCTCCACGGGGAAAGGCGACCCGCCCTCCGGAAACGCAATCAGCTCAACTCCTCGTTCCACGGGATGTCCCTTCGTGGTGGCGAAACGATCTTTCCAGCCGGAGCGCCAGCGGAACTCCCATCCGGGAACCAGCTCTTTAATATTCCTGGATATCAGGTGGTCCTGCCCGCGGCGGAAGAGAACTTCCATCTGCGAATTGACCATGAGGATTTCGCCATCCTCGCGGCACACCACCATCGGATCCGGCGCCGCCGCGAGCAGGGACCGGAATTTCACCTCGGCTTTCCGCAGTACTTCGGCTTGTTTTCGCAGCGCGTCGGCCTGTTCCTTCAACATGGCGTTGCCGCGGCTCAGCTCGACGAATACCGCTACCTTCGAGCGCAAGACCTCGGGCACGATGGGCTTGAAAAGGAAATCGACCGCGCCCAGATCGTACCCTCTAAACAGGTGCGCTTCGTCTGTGTAACCGGTGAGGAAAAGAATAGGCGTCTGGCGGGACCGGGGCCGGCTACGGATCAGTTCGGCGGTTTCGAACCCGTCCATCTCGGGCATTCTTACATCTAATAGGATGGCCGCGAAGTCTTCGTTAAGAAGATGCCGCAACGCATCTTTTCCGGAGTTCGCAAGCACCAGTTCCTCACCGAGCCCGCCGAGGGCGGCTTCTATGGAGACAAGGTTGTCGGGCGCGTCGTCCACCAGGAGGATTTTCATCCTCCGCTTTTCGGCGGCTTCCTCCACGGGCTGTACACTGTTGGCGGCGATCATACGCTCGAATTACCGGCGGCGGCGATCGCGGACGGCGCCGGAAGATGGGATCCGGCAAGCCAGACGCGGAGCACGGAGAACAACTGATCCAAGTCGACGGGCTTGGTAATATAATCGGACGCGCCCGCCTCGATGCACTTAGCGCGATCCCCCTTCATCGCCTTGGCGGTCACCGCGACGATGGGGAGCGAGCGGAACTCGGGAATCTGGCGGATCGCCCGCATCGTCTCGTAACCATCCATTTCGGGCATCATGATGTCCATGAGGACTCCATCGACGCCCGGCGTACTCCGCAGCACCTCGATGCCGGCGCGGCCATTCTCCGCGTGAACCACGCGCAGGCCGTGCCGTTCGAGGACGGTGGTGAGCGCAAAAATGTTGCGCACATCGTCGTCCACCACCAGGACGCTCTTGCCGGCGAGCCTGGCATCGACGCGGCGAACAGAACCGAGGATGTCCCGTTGCGATTCGGAGAGATCGATCTCCGCCCGATGCAGGAAGAGCACGGTCTCTTCGAGCAGGCGCTCCAGCGAATCCACGTAGCGCACAACACTCTGACGGCCAAGATTCCTGATCTCGGCGTCCACGTCGACTCCCGGCGCCGCCGGTCCGCAAATCAGGATCGGCGGAGTGAGCGCGCCAAGTTCGGTCTGGATCTCTTCCACCAATTGGGTGGCGGGAATACCGGCGAGAGACATGTCGATTACGATGCCATCCAGATACCTCTGGCTTACGGCCGCGAGAGCTTCGCCCCCCGATCCGACCGCAAAAGTCTCGACATCGCTTCCGCCCAATTCCTCTTTCCAGAGGGCCCGGCGGGAATCGTCCTCGGCGACAATCAGGAGTTTCCGCTTGCGCCGCTCGAGCGAGTTATGAATGGCGTCGAACGCGGCGGTCAGCTTGTCCTTGGTAACCGACTTTTCCAAGTAGGTCATGGCTCCCAAGGCCAACCCGCGGCGGCGATTTTCGTCGCCGCTAATCACATGGACCGGAATATGGCGCGTGGCCGGATCGTGTTTCAAACGGTCGAGAATCGTCCATCCCGCCATGTCGGGCAAAGTGATGTCCAGCGTAATGGCGTTCGGCGAAAACTCGCGGGCGAGGCTGAGCGCCGTCCCTCCCCGAAGCGCGACCAGAACCTTGATTTCCCGGTCGTGCGCGAGGTCCACAAGGATCCTGGCAAAGGTTACGTCATCCTCGACGATCAACAATACGGCGTCGCCGGGGCGAATCAGGTTTCGATCGTCGTCGAGTTCTATGTCGTGTACCACAGGTGTCGGAGCGGTGGAAGGGGGCGGCAAGACGAGATCGACCATGTTGCCGTCGTTGGCGATCATGCCATCGAGGGAGGGCGCACCCATCGAATCTCCCGGCCCCGGAATAGCGCGTTGGATGTCGGGCCTGGCGGAAGGCAGTTGAGCGGCCCAAACCTGCGGAAGATAAAGGGTGAACGTACTGCCCACTCCGGGCGCGCTTTTCAGGCGAATCTCGCCGCCGAGCAGCCGGGTCAATTCGCGGCTGATCGAAAGGCCCAGGCCTGTGCCGCCATATTTGCGGCTGGTGGTTCCATCCGCCTGCTGGAAGGCCTCGAAGACGATTCGTTGTTTATCCTGCGCAATTCCGATCCCGGTATCGGTGACCGAGAACGCGATGATGGATTTGACGCGGCTGAGCACGGGGTGATTCGGGCTCCAACCCGATGCCGCCCGGTCGATCTGCAGCCGCACCGTCCCGCGTTCGGTGAATTTCAGCGCATTCGATAGCAGGTTCTTGAGGACTTGCTGCAGACGTTTGGCGTCGGTCACGATCGTTTCGCCGGGCAGGTTTTCCGTCAGATCGATCGAAAACTCCAGGCTCTTTCGTTCGGCCACATGGCGGAATGTCCGCAGACAGAAATCGCGAAGTTCGTTAAAGCGGACGCTGCCCACTTCCACGTCCATCTTGCCCGACTCTATCTTACTCAAATCGAGGATGTCGTTAATCAGAGCCAACAAATCGGTTCCGGAGGAGTGAATGGTTTCGGCATACTTAACCTGTTTCGGAGAGAGGATATGGTCGGTGTTTTCGGCGAGCATTTGGGCGAGGATCAGCAGGTTATTTAGCGGAGTACGCAACTCGTGGCTCATGTTGGCCAGGAACTCGCTCTTATACTTTGAGGTGAGAGATAACTGGTCGGCCTTGTCTTCGAGCGCGGCCTTGGCCTGCTCGACTTCCCGATTCTTGGTTTCGACCTCGTTTTTCTGCTCGGCCAGCAGGTGCGCTTTCTCCTACAACTCGGCATTGGTCTTTTGAAGCGGTTCGGCCAGCGCCGGGCTCTGTTTGAGCAGTTGCTCCGTCCGCATGGTCGCGGCGATCGTATTCAACACGATGCCGATGCTCTGGGTGAGCTGATCGAGGAACGCCAGATGGACGTCGCTGAAGTGCCGGAACGAAGCCAGTTCCAGCACCGCCTTCGCTTCGCCTTCGAATAGGACCGGAAGCACCACGATACTAACAGGAGTCGCTTCGCCCAGACTGGACGAAATCTTGATGTAATCCTTCGGTATGTCCGTAACCAGGATGCGCACTTTCTCCCGCCCGCACTGTCCCACCAGGCCCTGACCCATTTTGAATTCGGCCGGCAAGGGGCCGTCGTGGCTCGATGCATAGGCGGCGAGCAATTTCAGCGTCTCGCCCGCGTCGCTCGAATCGGCGATATAGAAGCTTCCGCTTTGCGCTCCCACAAGAGGAGTCAATTCGGATAGGAGTAACCTCGAAACCGCTACCAGATTGCGTTGGCCCTGCAGCATTCCGGTGAATTTGGCGATGTTCGTCTTTAACCAGTCCTGATCGGTATTCTTGCGAGTCGTTTCCGCAAGGTTGACGATCATTTCGTTGATATTGTCTTTCAACGCCGCTACCTCGCCCAGGGCCTCCACCGCGATAGAACGCGTCAAGTCGCCCTTGGTGACGGCCGTGGCGACATCGGCGATGGCGCGGACTTGAGTCGTCAGGTTGGCGGCGAGCTGATTTACGTTGTCTGTAAGATCGCGCCAAATACCAGCCGCGCCGGGCACCAGCGCCTGGCCGCCTAGCTTGCCCTCGATGCCGACTTCGCGGGCCACGTTGCTCACTTGGTCGGCGAATACCGCCAGCGTGTCGATCATGCCGTTGATCGTGTCGGCGAGCTCGGCGATTTCTCCCTTCGTCTCCAGCACCAGCTTGCGCTTCAGATTTCCGTTGGCGACATCGGTTACCACTTTCGCGATTCCGCGAACCTGAGTGGTAAGGTTCGCGGCCATGGAGTTGACATTTTCGGTCAGATCCTTCCACGTGCCGCCCACGCCGCGCACCTCAGCCTGGCCGCCCAGTTTCCCTTCCGTACCCACCTCGCGCGCGACGCGGGTGACTTCCGACGCGAAACTATTGAGCTGGTCGACCATGGTGTTGATCGTATCTTTAAGCTCCAGAATCTCGCCTTGTACGTCGACGGTGATTTTTCGGCTTAAGTTGCCGTTGGCTACAGCGGTAGTAACCTGAGCGATGTTACGGACTTGCGCCGTCAGATTGCCGGCCATGGAGTTCACGCTGTCGGTAAGATCCTTCCACGTACCCGCAACGCCGCGCACTTCGGCCTGGCCGCCCAGTTTTCCTTCGGTACCGACTTCGCGCGCCACGCGGGTAACTTCCGCCGCGAAGGATCCTAACTGATCCACCATCGTATTGACGGTGTTCTTCAATTCCAGAATTTCGCCGCGCACATCGACGGTGATCTTCCGCGACAGATCGCCTCTGGCCACAGCCGTCGTGACTTCCGCGATGTTTCGAACCTGCATGGTGAGATTGGCCGCCATCGAGTTGACGCTGTCGGTGAGATCCTTCCAGGTTCCCGCCACGTCTTTCACATCCGCCTGCCCGCCGAGTTTGCCTTCGGTGCCGACTTCACGCGCCACCCTGGTGACTTCCGCCGCGAAGGAACTAAGCTGGTCCACCATCGTATTGATTGTGTTTTTCAGCTCCTGAATCTCGCCGCGCGCGTCGACCGTAATCTTCGTGGTCAAATCGCCCTTTGCCACCGCCGTGGTGACACCGGCGATGTTACGCACCTGATTGGTCAGATTGCTGGCCATCGAATTGACGGAGTCGGTCAAGTCCTTCCATGTCCCGGCCACGCCGCGCACATCGGCCTGGCCACCCAGTTTGCCCTCCGTTCCGACTTCGCGCGCCACACGCGTCACTTCGCCGGCAAACGCGTTGAGCTGGTCCACCATGGTGTTGATCGTGTTCTTCAGTTCGAGAATTTCGCCCCGCACATCCACGGTAATTTTGCTTCGAAGATCGCCCTTGGCGACGGCCGTCGTAACTTCGGCGATGTTGCGAACCTGCGCCGTAAGATTGCCGGCCATAGAGTTGACGCTGTCGGTCAAATCTTTCCAGGTTCCGCCCACGCCTTTCACGTCCGCCTGGCCTCCGAGCTTCCCTTCGGTGCCGACTTCGCGCGCCACACGCGTCACTTCGCCGGCGAATGCGTTGAGTTGATCCACCATGGTGTTGATGGTGTTCTTCAGCTCCAGAATTTCGCCTCGAACATCCACCGTAATCTTGCGGCTCAAGTCGCCTCTCGCCACCGCCGTGGTGACCTCGGCGATGTTTCGAACCTGCGCCGTGAGATTGCCTGCCATCGAGTTTACGCTGTCGGTAAGGTCCTTCCACGTTCCGGCGACGTCCCGTACATCCGCCTGGCCGCCCAACTTCCCTTCGGTGCCGACTTCGCGGGCCACGCGAGTCACTTCCGAAGCGAACGAACTGAGCTGATCGACCATGGTGTTGATGGTGTTCTTCAGCTCTAGAATTTCGCCACGCACGTCGACGGTGATCTTACGGCTCAGATCGCCTTTGGCCACCGCCGTCGTAACTTCGGCGATGTTACGGACTTGGTTGGTCAGGTTGCTGGCCATCGAGTTGACGGAGTCGGTTAAATCCTTCCAAGTTCCGGCAACGCCCTTCACTTCCGCTTGCCCGCCCAATTTGCCTTCCGTACCTACTTCTCTCGCCACGCGAGTGACTTCGGATGCGAATGCGTTCAACTGATCCACCATCGTATTGATGGTGTTTTTTAGTTCGAGGATCTCGCCCTGGACGTCCACGGTGATCTTCCGCGACAGATCGCCGTTAGCCACCGCGGTGGTCACGGCGGCGATGTTGCGCACCTGCGCCGTCAGGTTGCCGGCCATGGAATTCACGCTGTCGGTCAAGTCTTTCCAGACTCCGCCGACGCCCTTGACCTCCGCCTGGCCTCCGAGCTCGCCTTCGGTGCCGACCTCGCGGGCCACGCGAGTGACTTCGGATGCGAAAGCGTTCAACTGGTCGACCATCGTATTGATCGTGTTCTTCAGCTCGAGGATTTCGCCCCGAACATCCACCGTGATCTTACGCGAGAGATCGCCGTTGGCGACCGCGGTGGTCACCTCCGCGATGTTGCGCACCTGCGCCGTCAGGTTGCCGGCCATCGAATTCACGCTGTCGGTCAAGTCTTTCCAGACTCCGCCGACGCCTTTTACCTGAGCCTGGCCTCCCAGTTTGCCTTCCGTGCCGACCTCGCGCGCCACGCGGGTGACTTCCGAACCAAAGCTGTTGAGCTGATCGACCATCGTGTTAATGGTGTTTTTTAGCTCGAGGATCTCGCCGCGCGCGTCTACCGTGATTTTGGTCGAAAGGTCGCCTTTGGCGACGGCCGTCGTAACTCCCGCGATGTTACGTACCTGATTAGTCAGATTTCCCGCCATGGAGTTCACGCTCTCGGTAAGATCTTTCCACGTACCGGCCACGCCCTTGACTTCCGCCTGGCCGCCCAACTTACCATCCGTTCCGACCTCGCGGGCCACGCGGGTGACCTCCGACGCGAAGGAGCTGAGCTGATCCACCATGGTGTTGATGGTGTTTTTTAATTCCAGGATCTCGCCGCGCACCGCGACCGTGATTTTGCGCGACAGATCCCCATTGGCGACCGCCGTCGTCACTTCCGCGATGTTTCGCACCTGGCCGGTAAGATTTCCGGCCATCGAGTTCACGCTATCGGTGAGATCTTTCCACGTTCCGGCGACACCGCGCACATCCGCCTGGCCGCCCAAAATGCCTTCCGTTCCGACTTCGCGGGCCACGCGCGTTACTTCCGAGGCGAAGCCGTTCAATTGATCCACCATCGTGTTGATCGTGTTCTTCAATTCGAGGATTTCGCCGCGCACGTCCACGGTGATTTTTCGGGAAAGATCTCCGTTGGCGACCGCGGTGGTTACTTCTGCGATGTTCCGGACTTGGGCGGTAAGATTGCCCGCCATTGAGTTGACGCTATCGGTAAGGTCTTTCCATACGCCGGCGACGCCCTTTACCTCCGCCTGTCCGCCCAACTCGCCCGCGGTTCCGACTTCGCGCGCCACTCGGGTGACTTCGGAGGCGAACGATCCAAGCTGATCCACCATCGTGTTGATTGTGTTCTTGAGTTCGAGAATTTCGCCCTGAACGTCCACCGTGATTTTGCGGGAAAGGTCGCCGTTGGCCACCGCGGTGGTCACTTCCGCGATGTTGCGGACCTGCGCGGTAAGATTGCCCGCCATCGAGTTCACGCTGTCCGTGAGATCTTTCCAGACGCCGGCGACGCCTTTGACCACGGCTTGGCCGCCCAGTTTGCCCTCCGTGCCGACCTCCCTCGCAACCCGCGTGGCTTCGGAGGCAAAGGAATTCAATTGAGCCACCATGGTGTTCACGATGCGCGCGGTATGCAAGAACTCGCCTTTGAGCGAGCGGCCGTCTACATCCAGAGCCATGGTTTGCGATAGATCCCCTTTGGCCACTGAACCGATCACCCGCGCGACTTCCGTCGACGGCTGAACGAGATCTCCGATGAGGCCGTTGACCGACTCGAGGCACTCGGCCCAATCTCCCGAAGCCGACCCCATGCTTGCGCGCTGGTCGATCTTGCCTTCTTTACCCACGGCGCCGCTGATGCGAGCGAATTCGCCGGCCATGCGCGCGTTCAATTTGAAAATGTCGTTGAGGGTGTCCGCGATCTTGCCGGCGATCCCGGTCCGGTCGACCGGCAGGCGAACCGAAAAATCGCCATCCTTGAAAGCAATCAACGTCTTCAGCAGAAGGCTCGTATCGAGCGCGTCGGTTACGGATACGGATGCAGTCGTTACAGATTCGTTCATCACGGGCTCCTTTACTCGCGCGATTACGTCTATCGATTATCCAAGTAGTTCCTTAAATACCGCTCCCAGGCTCAGAAAAGCCTCCAAGTTCGAAGGCTTTCGCAGATAACGCGTGGCGCCAAGCTGGTTGGCCACGAGCCGGTCGCGGGGTGAATCCGACGAGGTCAGAACGACTACCGGGACGTGTTCCAACGCCGGCGATTCGCGAAGTTTCTGAAGAATCTCGATTCCATCGTGCCGGGGCAAATTCAGGTCGAGGATGACCAGGCTTATAGCGCCGGCGCCCGCGCCGGATACCGCCCCGGCAATGATGCTCAACGCATCTTTTCCGTCGGAAGCCACGCGCAAACTGCAATCGACGTCATGCTCGCGTAGCGCCTCGCGTATCAGATAGACATCCGACGGATTGTCTTCGGCCAAGAGAACTTCAGGCATCGTTTACCTCGGATCCAGAAGTGCCAGGTCCGGCCGGCGCCAGGCAAGGCTTCGAAAGAAATGCACACAACGCAAGTTCTGCATGGTGCACCATGCAGATTTTAACTTCCAACGCCGCGGCCATCGTCTTTCGCGTACCGGCGGATCGGCCTGGGGCCTTTCGACTCATCCGCATGGGACTGGCGCACGCATTGGAATCGTATCAAAAACCATCGGAAAAGTCCTCGGATCGTGCAAGTTTGCAGCCAATCCGGATTCCGACGCCGCGAACCGAGGCGGTATTTCAGGCTTCTACACATGAGGGCCGCGCCACCCCGCCTATGGAAACCGACTGGCGGCGTGTGTCCTGGCGCACGCCTTTAATTGGGCCGACGGGTGCTGTTCAAGCCTTCGACGAACACAGTTTGGGAGGGCCATGCCGTTCCACCTGGAGTATGCCTTACAAGAACAGGACAGTTCTCGTCATCGACGACGAAAGATCGCAACGCCGGTTCATTCGCTCCATTCTGGAAGGGGCTGGATACAACGTATTGGAAGGCGCGGATTACGCTGAGGCGCTGGCCATCCACAGCCACTATCGTGGAAAGATCGACATCGTTTTAACCGACGTCTCTCTGCCCGGCCCGAACGGCTACGCGCTGGTCAAAGCTATGCTCGAGATCGAACCGGATCTCAAAGCGATTTTTGTTTCCGGCCAAGCTGGCGCGGAGGCGTGCCGGTTTCACGGGATGGCGACGAGCGACGTGCATTTCCTGGAGAAGCCGCTGAACGCCTCCGACCTCGTCGGGCGCGTTCGTCATGTGTTGAAGGCCGGAGGACCGTTCTTGACCCGGGCGGCTACGTAAACCCGACGTCCCACTTCGCGCGGCGCGCTCAAACGGACGTCCCCAGGCAGCGTCGCAACCTTCTTCCCCTTCCACGTTCCAAACCGGCCGCTGGGCGCCTTCGCACAGTCATCGTTGAAGGGAAACCCGCGCCGGGGCAACCTGCCGCTCGCGGCAAAATCCGTGTACAAGGGCTTACAATAGCGCTGAGGCACCAGGAAAATGGCCGCGAAGATTCTGGTTGTAGACGACGATTTTCAGGAGCGATCCGACTTGGCCGAAATGGTGGAATCCTTTGGCTTTCAGGCCGCCACGGCAAGCGACGGTGAGGAGGCTCTGACTAAACTGGTCTCCTTCCCGGCGAAAGTGATCCTGACCGACTTGGTCATGCCCCGGATGGATGGGGCCACGCTTCTTAAGGTCTTGGCCGAAAGGGGCGAGCGGATTCCAACGATCGTCATGACGGGATTCGGGAGCGTCGACCAGGCAATTTCCTTCGTCCACGACCTCAAGGCCTTCTGGTTCCTCGAGAAACCAGTTCAGGCCGGGGTCATGCGAACGCTTCTGGACCGCGCGCTGCAGCAGAACCGGCTCATCGAGGAGGCCCAACGGCTGAACCGTCAACTAAGTTATACGGGCGTCCTGGACGAGTTGATTGGCAATTCCCCGTCTATGAAGGATGTGTTTTCGCTCATCCAACAGGTCGCGCCAACCACCGCATCGGTGTTCATCAGCGGAGAGAGTGGAACGGGAAAGGAACTCGTCGCCCGCGCGATCCATCGCCTGAGCCCCGGAAACGCAGGTCCGTTTGTGGCGGTGAATTGCGCGGCGTTGCCGGACACTCTGGTGGAGAGCGAGCTCTTCGGTCATGAAAAAGGCGCGTTCACGGGTGCGGTCGAACGCCGGGCTGGGTGCTTCGAGCAGGCCGACGGCGGAACGCTCTTTCTCGACGAGATCGGCGACATGCCGATTGGCACTCAAGCGAAGTTGCTCCGCGTGATAGAGGAATCGAGAGTACGCCGACTCGGAGGCAAGAACGATCTGCCGATCGCGGTGCGCGTGCTGGCGGCTACGAACCGCCCGCCGGAAGAAGCGATCCGGAACAACCGGCTTCGCGAGGACCTGTATTACCGGCTGAACGTTTTCCACATTAATCTGCCGCCTCTGCGCGATCGCAAGGACGACATTCCATCGATCGCCGCGGCCCTGATTCGCGACCTGAATAAGAAGCACGGCTGCCGGGTGACCCATCTGAGTCCCGGCGTGTTACAGCGGTTTAGTCTGGCCTCGTGGCCGGGAAATGTACGGGAACTTCGAAACGTGATCGAACGGGCAGTGATCATGGTGGGCGAAGGAGAAATTCAACTCGGGCATATTCCAGGTGCATCGGCTCCGGCGCCGCGAGAGGCATCGCCGTCCACCGATTCGGATAACGTTCTTCAAATGCCAGTAGGAGCGAGCATGGATGAAGTTGAAGAAGCTTACTTCCGTCTTACGCTGAAATATACGAACGGCAACAAAACTCGCGCGGCGGAGATTCTTGGCGTGTCCCTCCGCACTCTTCACAACAGAATGCTGTCGTATGGCAACGGGAAAACCAATAGCGCCACCGCCGGTTGAATCGCTAAAACTTAAGAGACTCGTCCTGTAGCTTGATTCCATCGGCCACGCCACGCCCTTGGCTTTTTCCGGTTTGCCGTCCCGATCCGATTTCCTTTCTTTCCTTCTTTCCTTTATTTCCTAATAATAAGGTGCAACGTTGCTTTTTACGAAGATCAAAAACCCGCTCAGGTCACCCTTAAACGGGTTAGGGGCCGCGTCAAACGCGAGCGGCCAGCGCCCACCTTTTCGCATTCGCGATCTCCAGGGCCTAGGTTGGAGTCCGCTTAGCGACGAGGACGAAGATGATCAGTCGTCTCGCTCTTGGTTACACGATAGCG
>VFSW01002741.1_pt1 | contig 26539 bp, 33 predicted proteins | sample 5358111 | NCBI WGS metagenome assembly VFSW01 (sample SAMN11554181, study PRJNA540505) | mine drainage metagenome | isolation source: sediment from site ElyBrook_90M | place: USA: Ely Copper Mine, Vershire, VT | collected 2017 | reverse complement strand
GGGACTATGAGAACCGGTTGACGAGCGTGACGTTGCCCGGCACGGGCGGCACGGTCACGTTCAAATACGATCCGTTCGGCAAAAGAATCTACAAATCCTCATCCGCAGGGACAAGCATCTACGCCTACGGCGGTCAAGACTTGATCGAAGAGACTAATGCCAGCGGCGCGGCTGTAGCCCGTTACGCGCAGGGCCTGAAAATCGACGAGCCGTTGGAAATGCTTCGCAGCAGCACTACGAGCTACTACCAAGCGGACGGCCTTGGCTCGGTCACGTCGCTGACAAATTCATCGGGCACTGCAGCTGAGACATACACCTACGATTCCTTCGGAAAGGTCACGGCCTCCAGCGGCTCGCTCGTGAATCCGTTCCAATACGCGGGCCGCGAGATGGACGCGGAAACAGGCATCTATTACTACCGCGCCAGGTACTACGACCCAAGCGCTGGCCGCTTCCTCACCGAAGATCCACTCAACTTCAATTCTGGAGTCAACTTTTATAAATACGCCTCGAACGATCCTCTGTTGTATGTCGATCCCACTGGTCTGACGATACATCTGAATGGAGGTCCCCAAGATGTCGGCAACTATCAGACGGCAATCACCTACCTCCAGCAGGACCCAGGGATGGCAAAAATTATCAATGACCTGAACAGCTCTTCAACAGACTTCCTGATAAATTTCAACCATAGTGATGATGACTCTTTCAACCCCAGCACCAATACGATCAATTGGGACCCCAACAGTGCATTGGCAGTGCCAGGAGGCAGTCAAACTCCTGCCTTGGGGTTGGGGCATGAAATGGCGCACGCGGATGAGAATCGTTGGTTGAACTGGATACTTTTACATATAGTCTGGCCTGACTACGACAACTTAGAAGAGCGAAGGCTAATAGCTGGACCAGAATGCAAAGCAGCAAATAAGTTGGGAGAAACACCGAGAACAATCCACAGTGGTCCGCAGCTTACGACCTTCACCGTGCCGTCACCAACATCGAGGTGAGAAATGCGTTCGAAGCACATCGTTCCGCTTGTCGCACTAGGCATGGTATTGTTTGTTTTCGCAAAAACCATGAACAGCAGCCAGGAGCCGGCGAGCTTGGTTGAGATGCGTCTCCACAGCTTAGCTGCCTCAGTGACAAATGGCAGCGTATCTAAGATTGAGATGCTCCAGATCCCGCCAGACATCGAGACGCGTATAGGAATCACGCCAGAGATGCTGGAAAAGCAGGCTTACTACAAATTGACGTTCCAACAAGTGCGAGGTTCGCCACTTTTTTCAAAACTAGCCTCTGCGATGAAGAGCGCGTCAGTTAGCCCAAGGGCTGAGGGAGCGGACCTTCGATGGGGTATCTTTTTCTATTCTGATGAAGGCAAGCGGGTTGGCGCGATTTATTTCAATGCACGGGGGACACGCGGCTATGTGGACGAGACTTCTGTCTCCTTTACAGGCGGCCTCTTTCCATGGGTCGAGGGCACGTTTTCGAATTGGCTATAAGCTTGCCAGCATCGGCGATGCACCTGCGGTCCCCCCGCCCCCGCCATGGCGCTGCTGATTCGGGACGCTCACGGACACCCTGACCCCCTGTAACCGGCCCGCGCCGGGGAGCGGGGGGAAGCGCGGCGTCTTCGACGCCGGGAGGGGGTAGGACACGTCACCCCAAGTTGGGCGATGTAGAGCGCCGCACGGCGCTCTCGGTGAACCATCGAGAAATCAGGAACTTAGAAAAACTGCGGCGCTCTGGAGCGCTCTCCGTTAACTTGTTGATTTTCCTGCCTAATTAGCAAACCATCTCCCTTTGAGGAAACGATCCCCGGAGGCCCACTTCCATGCCCGCCGACCAAATCCGCAATCGAACCGTAGGCTGCAAGATGACGGACAGCGAGTACGAGCGGCTGTCCGCCGTGGTGGAAAGCGAAGGCATGACGCTGGGCGAGTGGTGCCGCGAGGTGCTATTAGAGCGGGCCGAAGGGCGCAAGCCGAGCATGATCGAAGAGACCCTGCTGGCCGAGGTGCTGGCGTTGCGGACGATCCTGCTCAACCTACACTTCACGGTCGCGAAGGGCGAAGCGATCACGGCAGAGGGAATGCAGGAAATCATCGAGCGGGACGACGCCGGGAAAACAACGAAGGCAGCACAGCGGCTAGCGGCGGCGTCTAAAGAGAAACCAGGTGGTGCGGGGGTGTAGCCATGAAGCAGGAGTGGGGCCGAGAGGAGTACGCAGGCAACTGGCCGAGCGACAAAGCCGCGTGGACCATCGCGGCGTTTTTCGTTGCCCTGCTGAGCGTGGCGGCGATCTGCGCCTACCGCTACGAGCGCGTGCTGACGCCGCTCCAACGGCATTACCTGCTGACCTACGCAGGGACACCAACAGCGGGAGTGTTGCGGAAGGATGGCGCGTACACGCTGTTGTCGGTCGTGGACCGGCGCGAGCAGCAACGCCTGGCCATCGATCCCGACGTGGAGCCGATGACCACCGCATCCGGGGAGAGCACGTTCGCGCTGACCGACGAAGCGGTGAAAACCGGCGCAGTGAAACTCGAATGGCAGCGCGAGCGGTACGACAACGCGAAGCTGCACACGCTTCTGGCTCACTGGATTTACAACGACCAATCGCTCACCGATCTGGCGAAGCCCGCGCTGTGGGGCGGACTCGGTGTGTTCCTCGTGGGTCTCATCGTGGCGATCCCGAAAGATGCGGCGCGGAAACGCGAGCGGAAACTTGGGCGGCGCCTGAAAGGGCCGGAGCTGGTGAGCGTGAAAGAGTTCAATCGCCGAAATCGTTCGGACGGCATCGGCTTCGTGCAGCAAGAGCGCAGCGTGTGGGAGAGAGTGCGCGGGCAGGTGCACAGCGTGAGTATTCCGCGCGCGATCGAATCAAGTCACATTGAAATCATGGGCGACTCGGGCACGGGAAAGAGCGCGCTCATCCGGCAAATCCTGACGCAAGTCGCAGAGCGCGGCCAGACGGCCATCGTGTACGATCCGGCTCTCGAATACACGCCGCAGTTTTACTCGCCGAGCCGTGGCGATGTGATCTTGAATCCGCTCGACGAGCGAATGCCGTACTGGAGTCCGGGCGATGAACTGGGACACGATGCGGAGGCTCTTACTTTAGCCGCGAGCTTGTTCCCGGACCGTCACAACGACAATCCTTTTTTCGTCGAAGGGCTGCGAAAAATCTTCGCGCACTTGCTGTTCTCTCTCGCGCCATGGTCGTCTAGTTTGAAATCAAATTCACCGTTCAGAGTATGGAACAGTTCAAGAGGCTTTCCCAGTCGTCTCGATGCGAAATGAATAGAATTGGATTAAGCGGACTTGGGCTTCGTGTTTTTGGCGATTCTTCCATCGGCATATTTGATTTATGGGTTTGAATTGGTCACACGGATCAAGGTTCAGGAGCTTCCTTCGCGGACGATTGAAAAGCCGCGTACGCACCCGAATCGCTAGGTTTCGGGCAGTATGGTTCGAAAGTTACCACGGCCGGATTGGTAAAGAGTGACCGCCAAATTTCTTGCAGTCGATCTTCCCTCGCAGGAGTCCGAAGCGGTGCCTTGCGAAATCCTCTTGACGAAGAATCGACCAGGCGCCCAGTTGTGACTGCCAGGCCGCAAAAAGTAACATCAATTCCTTTATTCTCTACCAGTGGCAGAATGGTTTTTTTGCCAGTAGTTCCGTTGAGGATCTTCTTGACGGATGTCTCGACATTCTCTTCGAGATCAGAATCGACCAACAATTGGCAGTGAGAAGTCTCCGTGCATCCCTGAGCGCGAAGGTCTGCGACCGCTTGCTTTACGCCTAGAAAAATGGGAGAGACGGTCGTTCGACGAACGGCGCGGCACTTGGTCAAGATATCGTGCAGAACGTCCTGTCGCCGCCGCGAAGTGGCGGTCCGGCCTTCCAACACCTTCCGAGTCGTGGGAATCGAATACGTCCCCAACTGCCAAGGCTCGTTGGCGGTATCGGCGTCTCCAATTACCAGGACGGTGACTGTTGAGCCAGACGAAACGCCGTCCGCGCTCAGAGCCTTTTCCGCCAGACCAAGCAGCGACTCACATCCTTCCGCGTGTGAAAGGGACGCGTCTTCTACAAGTCCGAAGTGAGGTATTTCTCGGTTCTTGAGAACATAGACCCTCCATCCGATGAACCCCACTGACGCGAGGCAAAGTAGGATGGCGTAGAGAACTCCGGTTTTCATTCGGTCCTCCTTATGACGCCGCGCAGGCGTCCAATGTTTTGTGAAATTCCCGCGTTATAGCCGTCGAGCACCGCTTTGATCGCGACAGCTTCGAGTTCAGGGAGATGGATATTTCGGGTGTGACGATCCTCGACAAATGCAATTTTGGCCGCAATCGACTCATCCAGTTCTTTCACGCGCGCTTGCCACCGCGTAAGATCCGACTGAGCGGCATCACGCCCGGCAATCGCTCCGGTTTCTGCCCTATGTATTGGCAGCCATTCGGCCTCACTGGTCCGCAATCCGCTCGCGAGCCATTCCAGGAGCAACACCGCCCCGATTTCCATAACGGTCAGCCCTATGGCAACCATCGCTTCACCGACTCCGTTTGCCGCAGAAAGTCTGACCGCCCCAAGACCCAGGCCGAGGATCACGCCTGCTGCGACGCCGAACCACGTCCACTTGGTCCGGCGACCGCTTAGAATCGCCAGAGTCAACATGATGCCAATGAACGCTGCACTTAGACATGATCCGAACCAATTCAGTAGGTCGTCGCCGATGGTGAGGAAAATACTGTCATGCAATGTGGGTGCAACCGAGACCATGATGGCAACGATAAATGCAGCGACGAGCCACGGATGGGCGCACGGCTTCGGGCCAGCTTTAGGTGTCCGGGCAAGTTTGATTTCCGCGTCGCGAAGGTTCGCGGCGGCGTGCTGTTCCGCCTTTTCGGCCTCCTCGCGTTGTGCGAGATCGCGCCGGTATTCCGTCTCATGCATTGCGTCGTGGACGTTTTGCACGGGATCGTATTTGTCGCGATAGGTCTGCTTTGCCATCGCGCGGGCATGATCCGTAAGCGCGAGGCTGTCTTCGGGCCGGGGTTCCGTATTACCGCTGTGGAGCGCCCGGTTCCGCCCCAGGTTAAACAACCCGGTTTGCATCTCGAAGACCGACCCGCCACCCTGAACGTTTGAAAGTACGCCGTTCAAGGGATCTGGCGGTATGTTTGCGCTCCCGTTGTTTGGAGCGCTTTCACAATCGCCATTGGGTTTACGGCTGTCCTCATTCATATTTCCTCCTCATCTTGCTATGCTCGAAAAGCTGTTTCACTTCCCAAGATCAATCGATGGAACCCTGACCCTACCGGTCCCGCCAAAAAAGGAGCCTGCCCATGGGGCAAGCTCCGTGAAACAAAGAGCTAGGTGGATTCGAGGATCTTGCGCACTTCCTCAAGTTTTTGGAGTTGACGTTTTGCCTGCTTGAGTTCCTCTTCCTTCTTTGTGAGTCCCTCGCGCAGGCGCTCGATCTGGCCCAGTACGACTTCGACCGGAGTCTTCTTGACCCAGGGCTTTCGTTCCTTCGTGCCGCCGAGGGACAGTTGGGGTTCTGTTGCTTCTCCAGCTTTCTTCGCGTTCATTGTCGATTCCTCCTTTGGAATCGCGGGCGGGGTATGAGGCCCGACGCGCGCGCCACGTCCTGTCGGCACGCCCGGCAGGCCTCGGCGTCCTCCCGCTTGTGCCGCACTCCCTGGTTCACCGTGAGTGCGGGAAGAAGTTTGCTGCGGAGGTCTTGGACCAAATAGTCCGCCTCTTCAGGCGTCAGGTTGTGGTCAGAGACCGTGTAAGTGTTGTTCTTCGCGTCATAGAGCATGACGAGTTTGAACGACTCAGCCATCTGTCTTGCGGCTCCTTTCTTGTCGTATCTCGATAACGTTCGTCTCCTTTCGTTGTGGAACGATCCGCGCTTCCTGGATCGGGGCCTCTTCGTGGATCTGGGTAGCCACCCACGCTTCGAGCTTCCGGATCGCTTCGCGCTTTGCCGGCAACTCGACGTGCGTGTAAATGGCGTTCACGTCCTCGCCGCTCGAATGGCCCATGAGCGCTTTGCGGATTTCCTGCATGACGCCCGCTTCCATGAGCCGCGTGTTGAACGCGTGACGCATGTCGTGGAAGCGGTAGTAGCGGATGCCCGCGCGGCGGACAGCGGCCTTCCAGGCGGTTTTCACGATGCGGATCGGGCGATTGCGGAAGGTGAAGACCAACCCTTCCGGTAGCCGGAGGGCGAAGAGCAGGGAGTAGATCCGCTCGGTGAGCGGGATCTCCCGGCCCTCGCCTCCGGCGGTTTTCGACCGCGTGACGAAGAGCACTCTGCGGGCGAAATCAACGTGCTCCCACCGTTGATGGGTCAACTCTCCCCGCCGCATCCCGGTATCGAGCGCGGCGATGATGATCGAGCGGAGATGCGGTGCGGCGGCGGCAAGGAGCTGCTCCTCTTCCGCGACCGTCATGATCGAACGGGGCTTTCGCCGCTCGGGCACGAGCCGCAAGCGGGAGAGCGGGTTGGCGGGGAGAAACCCTTCGTCCACGGCCCAAAAGAGGATGTGGCGCAGGGCTTCCAGGTCGCGGTTGATCGTGGTGTCGGTGACCGCTTTCGCCGCGTGGCGGCGTCGGCGATAGTCGGCGACCATGGACTTGTGGATCCGTCCGATGGGCGTCTCGCTCCAATACGGGAGCAAGAGTTTCAGGCGGTCGACGTGCCAGTCCTTGCGGTCGCCTTCGGCAAGGAAAAGGGCCGAGAGTTCGCCGAAGGTCATCTCGGGGCGGGGTTCGACGATCTGGTGGCGCTTCAGGTTCAATTGTTCCCGGAAGCGCTGTTCGATCTGTGTCGCCTGCCGGAGATTGCGGGTGCCGGTGGACTGTGAATACCGGATGCCGTCCACGTAGATGTAGTTCCAGTACACATTGCCGCGCTTCCAAAGACTCATGGGATGGTTCCTCCTTTCTGCTGCTCGACGAGCAGCCAGCGAATGATTTGGTTCTTGTAAAAGATCAGTTTTCCGTTTGGGCTTGAGCGAAGATGCGGCAACCCAGCGGGCACATACCGCTGCCGCACGGTCCAAGGCGAGCAGCCGATGAGCTTTGCCACTTGCCTGATCGTCAATGGTTCACCGAGCAAGTCCTCGTTCATGGTTTTCTACCTGCGGAATCGAAAGGCTGCTTCTTCGCTCGCGGAGGGCGTTCGAGCGCCATGGACAGGTAGCTCTTGGGCCGAAAGATGACGACGGCTGAGGGAAACGGTGCCGGGTTCTGCCCATCGCCGAAACTCACGCGTCCCTGCAAGAAGCGAATCTCTCCCCGCATGGCGAAGTCATGCCACCAACGCGTGTCGGTCCGGGCAGGGACGAGACCCACCACCGTCGCTCCTTCCAGGGAGGAACGGTATGCTTTGGCCATCCAGTCCCCGATAGCGCTACCGTATGGCGGATTCATCCAGCAGACCCCGCGCCACTGCTGTCGTAGCCCGTCGATCTCCGGCGAGAAGAACGCGGCGCACTTGGCGTTGTCTGGGGTGGCACAAACGTCCAGCTCAAAGCCAAACTCGGTGTCCAGCGTCCGGAATAATGCGAGGGGCGTCTCCCAATCTTGCCGACGGGAACTGAACAGACCTGGATTGAGTGAGCCTCTACTCGGTCTTGTGAAGGTTGCTTTCATATCTGCTCTCTAACAAATTGCTCTCTCAAGGTGCGGGCAATGCCGCGGGCAGTTCTGCCCTAGGGGTGCCGACGATAAGTCCAGCAAATCCTTACTCATCGCCTCGCCGTCAAAACCCGACTTCCGTAGCACGGTCAAACCTCCGCCTCCTTACCCAGGACTATTCCTGCCGTTACGGTCCCGCTTCCGCTTGATCAGCCGGTAGACGGCTTTGCGGAACCAGAGTGGCAACTCCGACCAAATCCACGAGAGAATCCCTGCCGCAATTGCGAGAAGGACGATTGCAAACAGCATTCGCGGGCTCTGAAAAATCGCTTTGAGCAAGAGGACGACAACAGCGACCGACAGGATCGTGAGAATGAAGCCCGGGACGAGAGACAGCAGGAAGACGAGAATCCTCGACCAAAGGGGAACCTTTGGCTGCGGCGTCGACAAATCGCGGCTCCCGCATTGGGAGCAGACTTCAGCGTTGCGGGGATTGGGGTGAAGCCTCGGGCACAGCTTGACGTTGAAGCTGCGGCCGCATTGGTTGCAGAAAAGGGGCTCGCCTGCGGTGATTCGGTTGCAGTTGTAGCAGTAGCGCATGGGAGTTTAGAGAAGGCTCAGAATCTGGTTGCCCTTGGGTCTCGACCACACCGGGGACCAGAAGCGACCGCCAGCCGCGTCGTTGAGCGTTGAAAACCAGAAGATCTTCTCCGTGATGGCGGCGGTTACGGCGCGCAGGGAATTCATTCGGCGTTCAGAATCGGTAACCACCAAGACCCGAAACTGCGGCAGATCGAAGGTCTTCACGAAGCTCCCGGATATCCCGAATTGGAAATACGCTTGGACTTTTGTTCGCCATACCGACCGGCTCTCGTGGCCGAGATCAATTTCGAAGAATGCCGCGATGGTCTTCTCCGGCGTCGAGACTTCGGCATAGCCGTCCGGGATGAGGGAAGAGCTGGGATCAACAGGTTCCGTGAAGCTCACCCATCGCCGGAACTTGGCTTCGGGGATTGGGATAGGCCGGTACTTCAACGTGCAGTAGAGCTGGTTGATCCAAAGCTGGTGCGTCACGAAGAAGTCGGCGACCAAGACTTCATCCCGTCCGCGGCGCGGGCCCCGGAAAGGAACTTGGACAAGTCGTGCCCCAGTGGGAGAGAGCGCATAAAGGGCTTTCTTCCCACCGCCCGATGTTCCCTGAAAGAATCGGCGCAGCAGGCCCGCGCGGGTAAGCGTGAGCAAGCGGCAGTTGGACCGCGTCGTCGAGCCGAATCCGGCGACACATTTGGCTTGTTCGCGATCGATGACGCGCATCACCGAGAGTTCTTGAAGCAGGTGCCGGTCGCGGTCCTGGAGGATGGGTCCCCTGTGGTTACTCCCAGTCATGGAGAGCGTCCTTACTGGTCCGGCTCACGACCGCTTGCCGTCGCGCAATTTCCTCTTCGATCTCGGTGCGTTTCCGCGCCCAGCGCATCCGGCAGCGTTCGTAGAGATCGGTGAAATCGACCTTTGGCTCGTCCACGGAGGGAACGAGAGCCTCCTGCCACCGTTCATGGCCGGTCTTCACGACCAGGTGTCGGCGCGGGAGGTTCTTGAGGAGTTCGGCGAGCGGTTTGCCGCCGTCGAGCGCTGTGGCGATCTGCTGGGCGTCGGGGGCCGAGAGCTGGAAGAAGATGTGAGTACCTACGGCAAGAATTGCGGCGCGCATTTCAGAGGAATGTTGCTCAAGAAATTGATTCGAGGAGACGATGCCGACTCCGAACTTGCGCGCTTCACTGAGCACGGTTTCGAGTCCGCTCCCATACGCAGTCAGATTTTGGATCTCGTCGCAGTACAGGGTGAGAAGCTCGCGGCTTTTGCGTGAGAACAGCGAATTCTTGATGGCGGCGAGGAACAGGCTGCCGAGCGTGGCTGCCTGCTCCCCCAGCCTTCCCTTGTGCAGATTCAGGATGACCCAGCAGCCTCGATCCATCGCATCGACAAGGGAGAATGTCGAATGTTGCTGGCCGACGATATGGCGAAAGTGAGGGTCCGCGGTGAATGCCGAAACCTTGTTCAGGATTGGCTCCCGCATGACGGCCCGCATCGGCTCGCTGGCCTGGTCGTAGCGCAGTTCGAAATACTGCTTAATTTCGGGATTGCCGAGAATCTTGAGACAACTCGCGCGGAATGCGCCATGAGTCAAGAGCGGCGCGAGTTCGAGGAGCGTGAGACCGTTTTCCGCCAGCACGTAGAGTGAATTCCGAAGCAGCTCATCGGTACGGGCTCCAAAAGATTCCAAGTGCCAGCGCTGCTTGAGAATCTGTGCAAAGTCGGCGATCTGAACGAACCGTCCATTGGGGGTCTGACCTTCGAGAGGGTTGAGGCCCGCTGAGAACTCAGGATCGGCGGGCTCAATGACAATCAGTCTTTCGCTCAAATCCCGTTTGACAACCTTTTCCCAAGCCGCAATCGTTCCGAGAAGGAACGGCGTCGCGTCACCATGAATGTCGAAATACACACATCCGTGGCCCGATTCGATGTCTTGCTTGGCGAAATTCCACAGCAAACGAGATTTGCCCTGGCCGGTTCGGCCCAGGACGGCGATGTGCTGGGCCCGCCGATTCTGAGGAATCGAAACGCGGGTGCCGGTCAGATTGCCGTCGGAGAACCGCGCTCCCAGATCGAGGGCCCGTACGGGGCGCGTGGTATGACGCCGCGAGACGATGCGATTCCAAAGTCGTGCCAGAAGTTTTTCGAGTATGTCCATTATGTGAGTGTCTTAGGTAAGACGAACGAATCCGTTGCATTCCGGAACCCCCAGGGGGTCTACCGCGAGATTTTTGCAGTTGCGCGGATTTTGCTGAGAGGAGTTACTCCAGTCGAAAATTTGCAATCAGAAGTTCGGGGTATCGCTTTCCTGCTTGCTTTTGAGCGGTGTAGTGAAAACTAATTTCGCGGAGAAAGTAGTCCCGGAACAATTTCCTGATTTCGGGAACGTCATTCAGCGACAAGACGAACTTACCGCGGATATCTCGGAGATTTTCCTCAAGTCCGACGAAGTCGCTGTCCTCGAAATTGAAACGATACAGTTTCCGGCCCCAGTAGGGCGGGTCGAGGTAGAAAAGCGTTTCCGGGCGGTCGTAGCGTTTCAGGATTTCCTGGTAGGGAAGCGATTCGATCTGAACTTTTTCGAGGCGTTTATGCGTATTTTCAATGAGCTCCGGCAAGCTTCCAGGGTTGAAGTTCGGCGGCCTGGCAATGCAGTAGTGGTAGTTCCGATTAAGGATCAGGCCTCCGTAGGCATTCTTCTGCAGGTAGAAGAACCGTGCGGCCCGCTGAATGTCGGTCAAAGCCTCAGGATTCTGGGCTTCAAACAGAGCAAACCACTTCCGGCTCACCAAACAGAACTTCAGGAACCGCAGCAACTCCTCGTAGTGTGACTGGCAGACCCGGAAGAAATTCACGATCTCTCCGTCGAGGTCGTTCAGCACCTCCACTGGCGATGGCTCCTTGTGGAAGAATACTTGCGCTCCTCCGGCAAACGCTTCCACGTAGGTCGTGTGCACCGGCAAGAGTGCAATGATTTTCTTTGCGACCCTGTTTTTACCGCCGATGTACGCGAGTGGACCGACCATGTGGATGGAAAGTATTATGTGGAGCCTTACCTTAAATGTTGCGCTTCGATTGTGGCCACGTCTCGAAGCGTGAAATCAGTCTATCAACGGCAACGCTGCCGTAAAGGTGTGAGGAATTGCATGTACAGCCAGGTAGTACCCGATCACTCGCGTAGAGCCATCGACGGCGATGTCCTTGACGGCCATCCTCTTGTTTGCAAGAGTTTAGGTAGATCTCAGACTTCTTCCCGCGAGACCCCACCGGCACGTTAAGCTTTTTTTGCTGTTAATGCTCATAACACCGCCGTAGCTGATCCCGCCGTAATGATCGGTTCCCAGAAACACGACTGGCACGAGGAGGACTAAGCATGACCCAAGAGGATCCCGAATTTCGGAAATGCGTCGAACCGGAGATCGTGTACCTGTTCCCTTTTTACATCAACGGAGAAGGCAGCCCCGATGAACGAAGGAAAATCGAGAAGCATCTTGCTGAATGCGCTGTATGCCGAGAGGACATGAAATTCTTCTCGGATCTGCAGCGCGTCGGACGGGAAGAATTCGAGAAGGAGTAGGCGAGCAGCATCCCTGTCCGCCGCGAGCAGTTGGCGCGAGCGGATCCGAGAAAAACCCAGCAGCTTCCAAAAAAGGTCGCTGGGTTTTCTTTTTTTTGTTTTTGCTCGCAAATCCGCTGAGGTTCTCCGTCCTATAAGTGAACCTAAATGGCTCTCACGGCTCAAGGCCAGGCAGAACCAGATAGGACGCTTCGGTGCCGCACGCACCCGAAACACGCGATGCGAAACCGAAGGCACCGGAAGACGTTACCGGGGATTCCGGTCGGCGCACGGGAGGTGTCATTCCCTCGGCATAACCCCCCCACCGCCCTTCCTGTTCGCCCAGCACCGACAGGGCCTCCGCCCGTTTGGGCTGGGTCCACGGCGAGGTCATCATCGGCGCGAGGGGCTGGAATTCGATACTTTCAAATAGCAACTGTGCCAAATCAGAGGTCCTAACAATGGACAAACCCACGCTGGATTGGGTGGAATCGCAAGAGTTTCCGACCAGAGCAGTCATTTGGAATTCCGCCGCACCGCAGATCCCATCGCACAAGACAAGCATCACAGACGACAAGACGGGCGCCCATCAGCGTCTCGAATCTTTGCCAACGACTGATTCCAATTGTCGACAGGTCATCGAACTAGCGAGTTGCATCTAAGCTCAGTAGGTGTGGGTCCAATGGTGGAAGGAGACCACAAAGAACTGCTTGAACGGGCCAAAGGCGGCGAGATAGCCGCCTTTGGCCTATTGTTTGAGCGGGAGCGCGCCCTCGTGGAGGGGAAGGTCAGACAGATATTCCACAACAAGCATGACGTGGACGATGTGGTTCAGGAAACCTTCCTGAAAGGCCACGATGCAATCCGTAGTTTCCGCGGCGATTCAAAATTGTCGAGCTGGTTATGCAAAATCGCCATCAACCTGTGCATGGACCGCCTCCGAAAGGAACATGCCCATCCGCACGACACGTTGGACGGATCCTTCCCCGAGGAACAGGTCAGGTCCCCCCGTGAGAACCCTCAGGGCGGCAGGACGAAACGTGGGGGGAAGATTGAACGCCACTCAGCCTTCCGTTGTGAGCAGAATGAGGAAGACCGCGAGGTACAACATGAGGAACTCATTCACATTGTGCAGACAGTGCTAGGAGAATTAAACCCCCAGGAGGCAAGCGCGATCAAACTGCGCTTCTACAAGCGAGCGCGCACGCCAGCGCGGGAAACGGCCGCAATCGTAGGTTTCAACAAACGTTCTAAAATCTATGACATCACACGAAAGTTTGTAAGCCGTTGCCTCAAGGTGAGGGAAGAAATGCTCCGGCCCAGGAAAGTCATCCAGCCGGTCAAAAAGTCTCCCTAGCACATCTTCCTTCAATTTCCACAGGCACCAAGAAGTATTGTGGAGGTGATTTTTTTTGTTTTTTAGGGCAAAAACGGAGGAATTTGTATGGAAGAGAAACGGGAGGAGAAACGTGTGGGGTGTTCTCAACCGAAACTCGTGTACCTGTTCCCTTTTTACATTAACGGGGACGGGAAAGCCGACGAGCGGAAGAGAATCGAGAAGCATCTTAGTAAATGCGCTGTATGCCGAAGGGACATGAAGTTCTTCTCGGATCTGCAGCGCGTCGGAGAAGAGCTTTTCGGCAACGAGTGATTTGACCGCCCGCCCGGGTTTGGTCCCAAGAGGGAGAGGCTTCCCCAGCCCCATGCGCCTCGAAATGCAGAGTCCCCGAAAATCAAGAAGAGAACCAGCCACTTAGAAATATCGGTATGTCCCCTGAATAGCCCGGATACCTATGCGAACAGAGCAATTGGCAGGTGCAATCATTTGTGCCGTTTCCGCAAAGGATGTCGCACGTCTCGTTTGGTTTCTTCGGTCCATCGAAGATGGAACAGAATATAGGCCGTTTCGGTGGCCTCTCAAAGGTGACTGGCGGATCATATTTGATCTATTCGCCAGGTGAGAGGCCACCGAAAGGGCCTGCTTAGTTGTTCAACGCGGAACGGCGTTTTCTGTGCGTTTACGTCGTCGGTCGAAGAAAGCGATACCGGTTGCTGCGGCATCAAAGATGGGCGTGGTGTACGTTTCGCTTTGCCAGGGTTTGCGCTTGGGCGGCAGCTTCCAGGAAAGTTCCTCAAACCATTTGGCAACCAGGGATGCGATTTGATGCTTCGTTGTGCCGTCATGTTCGGCAAAGAAGCACTGGATCTCTCGTGTGTCCAGCGCCTGCAATTTGATTGACCTACGTCTTACCTCCGTTCTGATCGCTTGTACCGCCGAAAGAATCGCTTTTCTCGTTTTCCGTGAGGTACTATTCCTCCGCCGCATCACTACAGTGGATGGGGCGTACAACTCCAAGAGGACACGGATTCTTTTTTCCAAAATAGCTTGGCGATGGTCTCCTCGGGCTGGGTAACTCCTCACTCCCCAGTCCAACAATCTCGTCGGCCCCTCGAAAACTACAAAACCGAACTTCCATGGGCGAATTTCCAGCGCGAGTAATCTATCCTTCTGGGGATGTTCCTCGTTTGTTGAATCCGTCCCACCTCCTATGAGAGTTCTCTCCGTTGCGTCAGCCATATCAGTTTTTGGGCAGTCTCATTTGCTCCGCGACCTTTGCCGCTCCTCTGCTGCAACTCCTTCTCGAATGCCGCTAGATTCCCATCCATCATTCGCGTGACCTCGGCATGTATTCCGGGGAAGAGAGCGGACACCGGAACCCGAAAGACCACTTCGTATGCGAGCGCGGCAATCAAGGGAGGGGCTGTTTTGGACCGCTCATGCCGAGAGACCTGCCCCTCATCCTTGTAGCCGAGGAGCAAACCCAGTTCGCGCTGGCTCAGCCCCGATTTCCTTCGGTGCGTTCTGAGATAGTTTCCCAATATCTGGTTGTTCATACTTGCCAATGAGCTTCTCCGACCTTTCCTTTAACTTAACAAGCAGAGTCATTCGGGATAGGTTCTCAAACTTGCACGGGATGCAGGTCCCGGAGAGTTGCAGAGCGTTCCGTCCACACGCGCGGACCTTGTTTCTTCGGGAAAGTGGCACTGATCGAGGCTAAGGGTGTTGATGAGTTCTGGAAACCGCCCGTCCAAATGCCGCACGACCTGGGGACAAGCCGCCGCTCACTCGCAACCGTGCTATCGCTTGCGGCCCCTTCTGGCTCTGGCGTGACGAAATCTCTTCCCCCGCAACAGCTTTTTCCGCCTGTGTCTTCGCTTGATGTATTCTCCGACGAACTCTTCCGCGTGCCGCCCCAACACTCCCGCGAGGACGTCGTGGATCCAGGCGAACATGGTCTGAATAAGGAAATCGAATATCGGCATGGTGAGCTATGGTCGCGGGCATACAAGCACAAGAAAAGACAATGAATATTGCGCGGAGCGCGGTGGCCTCGTGGACAAGACCACGCACCTTTCCGAATATGGATCCCGGTTTTAAGATGGCAGCAAGGCTGTGGAACCAAACCAACCACGCATGAAGATCACGATGCGAGACCTGTTCCCCAACCTCTCCGAAGACCAACTGAAAGAGGTAGAGGAGACGCTACACAACTATGCTGCCATCGCATGGCGCGTTTGCGAACGGCTCGAACGCGAGCAAGCCGATGGTTTTGACGGGCGCGGGCAACTTCCGTAGGATAAAGTTAAAGGTCGATTCCCCAAGAAATTCATTACCGATTTTATGGAAAGACTGTATGCCCCTAAGAAGACTCGAACTGTCATTTCAGACAAGATCACCCACCTATCCCTTCCCGCACCAGCACGGTATCTTGCGCTGGATGAACCTGAACGAGAACGATTTGCAGGAATTCTCCCGTATCTGGTCAGAGGAATTCCACGAAGAGATTTCGATGAAAGAGGCTCGGCAATACGCCTCATCACTCTTGGAACTCTATTCGGTGCTCGCCCGCCCGCTGCCGGGAGAATTGCAGTCGAAAGAGAAAGATCAATCCTCTGAAAAGAATGAAGTACTTCCTTTACTGCCGAAAATCAAGCGAGGACGAAGACCGCCAGGTGCTCTCCATCGAATCGCAACGCCAGGAGATGGAACGCCTTAGTTCCGGCTGGCGCGATGCGGAGATTGTGCAGGTATATGAGGAATCGTTCAGCGCCAAGGCACCCGGGCGTCCCGTCTACGACGCCATGCTCAAACGGATCGAAGCGGGAGATGCCGAGGGAATCATCGCCTGGCATCCTGATCGGCTGGCGAGAAACTCCATCGACGGAGGCCGGATCATCTACCTCCTCGATACCAAGCAACTCAAGGATCTGAAGTTTGCGACGTTCAGCTTTGAGAACAATTCTCAGGGCAAGTTTATGCTGTCGATTATCTTCGGATATTCCAAGTATTACGTCGACAGCCTGAGCGAGAACGTTCGTCGGGGATACCGCACGAAGGTCGCACACGGCTGGCTGCCCGGCCTCGCGCCACTCGGGTATCTGAACGACAAAGAGGCCAAAACGATCATCTCGGACCCCGAACGCTTTCCTTTGGTCCAAAGGATGTGGCAACTCATGCTCACTGGCGCGGAATCTCCTCGACGTATCTGGGAGATCGCCACCCAAAAGTGGGGGCTTCGCACCGTGAAGCGGAAACGCATAGGCGGCAAGCCGCCTTCATTGAGTGCCGTATACCGGATTCTCACAAATTCCTTTTACGCAGGAATTCTCGAACGCGAGGGAAAGACGTTTCCGGGTAAACATCAGCCGATGGTCACCATCGATGAATTTGAGCGCGTCCAACAACTCCTCGGACGACCCGGCAGGGCACGGGCGAAAGACCGCGAATTTGCCTACACCGGCATGATCCGATGCGGCGAGTGCGGTTTCTCGGTAACTGCCGAAGAAAAACTGAATCGGTACGGCTATCGTTACACGTACTACCATTGCAGCAAACGGCGACTGGATTACCGTTGCCGCCAACCGTACATCTCGGTCCTCAACTTGGAGCGGCAAATCGGTACGTTCCTCGGCGAAATCTCCGTTCCAGAGAAGATCCACCACTGGGCCCTGGGGCGACTTCAGGGGGTTGCGGACGAACAGAAAACGATGCGAGATAGCCAGCACGCATCACTTGAACGCGCCCAGGCATCGATAGGCAAGGAACTCGATAACCTCACCAAACTCAGAATACGCGACCTCCTGACTGATGAAGAATATCTCGCACAGCGGAAAGAGTTAGAGCACAATGCAATCAGGACTGCGCAAAACCTCAAGAATCTGCATCAGACTGATTCCTGGTTCGAACCCGCCAAACAATTCATTTCTTTCAATTACAGAGCAGCTTCCTGGTTTCGGGAGGGAGATCTTCAGACAAAACGCCTTATCCTCACTATTGTCGGTTCGAACCTCATGCTCAAGGACCGCCAGCTCAACATTGACGTGAAAAAACCGTTCCGGCGATGGTCCGGAACGGGAGATTTTTCTGACTTGCGGGCCTTCGTGAAGGACGTTCGAACCTTAATTCGGAGCCAAGATGCGGAAATGCTTCAAAGCATAGCCGGCATAAGACAACTTTTAGACAAGCAAGCAGTTCTTCGGCGCGCAGCGTGATCCTTGGCATTATCCGTTGCTCGTTTATTCTGAAGCGCGGGGTGAATATTGTGAAAGATTGCCGATCAAAGACTTAAACAAGAAGTTTCTATTTGGCGTATATTGTCCCCGACACATTAATGGCTGAGTGTAGAACGTGCCCCCGTCTAGAGGCTTGTTCGGCAAATGAGTGATAGCGAGATCCAAACCACGACGTATTTAGCTCATCTGGATGATTCGGGCAGATTTCAATGGGCGCGTACTTTGTACGCTCACTCAAAAGACAACGCGCTTCAAGACCAGTGGCATCCACTCGAAGCACACCTGCGTGACACTGCCGAGAAGGCTCGCCGCTTCGCTGAGCCGTTTGGTGCAGGCGACTGGGCTTGGAATGCTGCTTGGTTGCATGATCTCGGCAAGGCAGACTCGATCTTCCAAGGGTATTTGCGGCGAGAAAATGGAATGGATGATTCCGAATATGACTACGGACGTGTGAACCATTCATCGGCGGGGGCGGCTTGTGCCGAAGATAGACTGCAATGTCTAGGTCGCGTCCTCGCTTACCTTGTCGCTGGCCACCATGCGGGGTTGCCCGACTGGTATCCGGCAGACACTGGGAATGCGGCTTTGCAGATTCGACTAGGTGAAGGCCGTGAGAACCTGCAACGCATTCTTCCATTCGCTGACCATATCTTAGCCAAGCTGCGCCCGTCTCCCCTGGCTGCCGAGTGGCCAACCATATCGTATATTATCCATTATATCTTGCGAGGACCGGGCGAGTCGTGTTGATGCAGTACAGTCGGCGTTAGCGGGACGAGTCAGCGCTTGATTCGTACTTTCGGAAGCAATGTCAAGCAGGAGGGCAAGTTGGGCGTCGAGAAGTATTTCTACGCGCATACAATCGCAGGTCAGCCTTCTGAGAAGTGGCAGTTCTTGGAGGTTCATCTGCGAGAAGTTGCCAAACTGGCAGCTGAATTTGCATCGACTTACGGTGCAGCAGACTGGGCCTACTGCGCCGGACTTTGGCATGACGTCGGCAAGTATCAAAGAGAGTTTCAGGACAGGCTGCGAGGGAGTGGACTCTCGGTGGAACATTCTGGCGCTGGTGCGGCTCTTGCCCACATGCGGGACGAGAGCAATGGACTCGCTCTGGCTTTCGCCATTGCGGGCCATCACGCGGGTTTGGCAAATCCTATTGAAAGTGGTCCGGGATTTCCAAGCCCCCTAATGAAACGGTTGCAGCAAAATAACAAGGTCCTGCAAGGACTGCTCCCGATCATACCCTCCGAAATTCAGAATCATGCTGTCCCGGTGTTGCCTCAACGATTGAGACCAGCCCCTAGATTCGATCAAAGCACGGAAGAAATGAAACGCACTACGGAGCTTTGGGTCCGTTTTGTTTTCTCCGCTCTTGTTGATGCTGACCGACTGAACACTGAGGCGTTCGTAGAACCATCTCGGCCATTTCTGCGGGGCAAATTCTCTGCGATTAAGGAACTGTCAGAAGCCCTCGACACTTTCGTTGAGAGAAAGTCGGACGTCAAGCAGAACAAAGGGTCTGTAGCGGTCAATGCAGCACGGATATCCGTTCTCCGGCAATGCCGTGAGGCAGCGAAGTGTGAGCCGGGCTTGTTTAGCTTGACTGCTCCCACCGGTTCTGGAAAGACGCTCTCTTCAATGTCCTTTGCACTACGTCACGCTGAACGATGGGGTCTTCGGAGAATCATTGTAGTGATTCCGTATACCAGCATTATTGAACAAAATGCAAAGGAGTATGGGGATGCATTGGGCGATCACAACATTGTTGAGCATCATTCCAACCTAGACCCAGAGCAACAGAAACGGGAGAAGGGCGAGGAGTTCACGGCACGACTCGATTTGGCGGCGGAAAACTGGGACGCGCCGGTCATCGTGACAACTACAGTGCAGTTTTTTGAGTCCCTCTTTTCGAACAACCCATCGCGGTGCCGAAAGCTGCACAATATTGCCGACAGCGTTATCATCCTTGATGAGGTTCAAACGCTTCCTCCCGGATTCCTGCTAAGTATTACAGACATTCTTAGTGAGTTGTCATTGCATTACGGGTGCAGCGTTGTGCTGTCCACAGCCACACCACCAGCGCTGGCTAGGCGCGAGAGCTTTCCTCAAGGGTTACGCAATGTGCGACCGATTGTTGCAGACTCCGATGCGTTGAACGCTCATCTCCGGCGGGTTGAATACTCCTGGCCTGATATGGACTCTGCGCCGAGGAGCTGGCCGAGCCTTGCATCTGAAATGTCGGAACACAGCCAGTTCTTGGCTATTGTTCACCGAAGGCACGACGCCCGGTTGCTTGCGCAGGAGCTAATGAAGATCGTTCCTTACGATTCGGTGTTCCATCTTTCTGCTCTAATGTGCCCGCTGCATAGGTCAGATGTTCTCGCGCGAATCAAAGCAAGGCTTGCCGAAGGAACAGAATGTCGGTTGATTTCAACGCAGCTGATTGAGGCAGGTGTGGATGTGGACTTCCCGGTGGTCTATCGGTGTTTGGGAGGCGTGGATAGCATCGTGCAAGCGGGCGGGCGTTGCAATCGAGAAGGTCGGCTTGAAAGCGGAACCGTTTTTGTGTTTCGTGCCCCCACCTCTCCGCCGCCGGGGACGCCTCGGCGAGCCCTACAAGTCACCGAGTCGCTGCTGCGAGAATATTCTGGACAGTTAAATCTTATGGCAACTGAAACATTCGACAAATACTTTAGAATGCTATACGCTGCTGAGGATTTGGATATACAGAAAATACAAGCACAACGACAGGGATTTAATTTCGCTTCAGTAGGGCGGGATTTCAAGTTGATCGAAGATGGGTACTCAGTTCCGATAGTTGTTCCGTATGGCGAGTCATTAGATCGCCTGGTTAGTATTCGTCGCAATGGGCCGACGCGCGAGAGTCTACGCGGCGTTCAGAAGTTCACCGTTAACATTTATCGAGACGCTTTCTCTAACCTCAGACAGGCCGGAGCTGTGGAAGAAATTAGCGAGAATCTGTTTACACTGGCAGTGCCCTTTCACAGACAATACGATCCAGTGTATGGACTAATGATCGATGAAAAGTTGACGGCTGACCCTGAAGCTTTGATTCATTGATGTCTTGGGAGAATTCTCTCCAACGGGTCAAGCGGTCCGGGGGGAAGTATTTATGGCGAATCATCGGAGCCCGACTCTCAGTGTCCGCGCCCGAGGGCCTCTGGCTTGCTTTACACGGCCTGAGCTTAAAGTGGAGCGAGTCTCCTATCCGGTCATAACGCCATCAGCCGCTCGAGGAATTCTGGAAGCCATCCTATGGAAACCTGCAATCGCTTGGCACATTGAGCGCATCCGTGTGTTAAGGGAAATCAAATTCACCGCATTCAGACGCAATGAGGTTAACTCCAAGACCGTCGCTCCCGCAGCCAATGTGATAAAGAATGGAGGACCGTCGCCTCTCTTCTTTGCCGACGAAGATCGCGCCCAGCGAAACACCGTTGCATTGTCGGACGTAGATTACGTGATCGAAGCCCATTTTACTCTGACCGAGAAGGCAGGGCCGGACGACAATTTAACGAAGTTTGTTGACATGTTTGAGCGTCGCGTGGCGAAAGGACAGCATTTCCATCAGCCGTACTTCGGGTGTCGTGAGTTTGTGGCGGAACTCTTGCCTGCCGAGGATGCCCCGGCTCCCATTGATGACTCGCGCGACCTGGGCAGAATGCTTTGGGATATTCAATTCGGTCCTGAAGGCAACAAGCCGCTGTTCTTTCCCGCGTCCTTGGATAGAGGAGTACTTGCAGTGCCTGACGGTCTACAAGTCTCCCCGCGGAGGACTCCTTTCGAAACAGGAGCATCGCTGTGATTCTTCAAGCTCTTTATAAACTGGCAGAAATGGAGCACTTGGAGCTGGATTTTGAGCCGAGGCGGGTGGCATGGCTCATACGCGTCTCAACAGATGGAAAGTTGCTTGGCATTCGTTCTACACGTCAGGCACTGCCTTCCAAGGACCGGAAAAAAAAACGTGAGGAACCGAAAAGATTCTGGGTGCCACGGCAGCCTACCGGAAGGTCGGGGACGAAAGCTCCGGCTTCTTTCATGGTGGACAATGCTAAGTATGTTTTCGGTCTGCCCACCAAAGGAAAGAACATCACGCGCGAGGAAGGCCGGGAAAAGAGTGGTTGGTTTCGTGATTTGGTTGAATCATGTCTGAGTGAAACTGGCGACGATGGGGTGCGAGCCGTCTCTATCTTCCTCAAAGGCATTGCCAAAAACCAAATTGTAGTTCCATTGGATGATGAGTGCCGTTCTGAGGACCTGTTTGCATTCGAGTATGCTCCAGACGCAGGCACGCTCTTACACGAACGTCCAAAGGTTCGCGAGTATTGGCTCCAACAACGGGCGCGTGAAAGGAAGGATGACTCCGCTGATTTCATGTGCTTAGTCTCTGGCAAGAGATTCGGCAGGTCTTCACTTTTCCCGCTCATCGAAGGCATCCCGGGAGCAAGTCCATACCGCATAGGGCTGGTCAGTTTCAATAAGAATGCATTCGAGTCATACGGATTAAGTGGAAATCAGAACGCTCCGATTTCGCGTGATGCTGCGGAATACTGCGCGACGGCGCTGAACCGTCTCTTGGATTCTTCATATCCTGATCCACGCCAGCCCGGCCAGTCCTTGCCGCCACGAAACATTCGACTAAGTGCGGACACGATAGTGTGCTTTTGGTCTCCTAAGCCCAGCGATTTCTGCTCTGTCTTTAGTGGATTGCTTGAAGCGAACCCCGACACGGTTAAGGAGCTGTACCGCTCCATCTGGCGTGGCACGATGCCTCAGATTGAAGATAGGGCAGAGTTTTATGCACTGACGCTCAGCGGAACACAGGGCCGAGCCATCGTGCGGGATTGGTTCGAATCCACGGTCAACAACGTAGCGCGGAATCTCGCCCAGCATTTCGCCGATCTTCAAATTGAGCGGAACACTCCAAAACCACGCGCGAAGGACTTACCGCCTCAGTTTTCCCTTAGCGTGCTTCTCAAGTCTCTTGCTGTTGAGGGAGATTCGGAAAAAATACCACCGCCGCTTGTTGCAGAACTGGTGGAGTCGGCCCTTCACGGCACGTTATATCCCTTCTCGATTCTTCAACGAGCAGTCGAACGCGCTCGCGCGGAAATCGGACGTAACGAATGGCTCGATTTAGCTCGGCGTGACGCCAGGGCGGCGCTAATCAAAGCTGTCCTAAACCGTCGCAAGCGATTGTTGTCAGCCGCAGTTTTGTATCAGGAGGTGACGCCATATATGAATCCTCAGAATAGCAGTGAAGGCTATGCTCTTGGCCTCTTGATGGCGGTTCTCGAACGCTTGCAACAAGAAGCGCTCGAAAATGTGAATGCATCCGTTGTCGACCGGTATTTCAGCGGTGCATCGGCGAACCCGAAGACTGTGTTCGTGCGACTACTCAAGAATGCGAGGCATCATGTCTCGAAAATCTCCGGCATGGAGGCGAAAGGCGGACTTGTGTTTCGGCTTGAACGACTCATAGACGAAATCGCTTGCCGCTTTGACCCAAAGAACAACGGTTTTCCGGCTTTCTTAAACATCGAACAACAGGGTTTGTTCATCCTCGGTTATCACCAGATGCGCAAGTGGCTGTGGATGACGCGTGACGAACGGGCCGACTGGGAGAAAAATCATCCGAATGCCTCACGTGCTTTCGTATGGACGGCGGGGGGAGGAATAGCCCGGGCAGAAAACAAACATTCAAACTTGGAGGGAGATTCATATGGAGCCGATCAAACACCGATATGATTTCGTGCTGCTTTTCGATGTTATTAATGGCAACCCCAATGGCGACCCTGATGCAGGGAATTCTCCTCGCATAGATCCAGAGACAGGTCACGGGCTAGTTACGGACGTCTGTCTGAAGCGGAAGATTCGAAATGTCATATGTCTCACGGAAGCTGACACAACAACCGGAGGACCAAGACAAGGTTACGACATCTACGTCAAGGAAAAAGCAATTCTGAACGAACAGCACGAGCGTGCTTATAAAGCTTTGGGCCTCGATAGTGCGAAAAAACGCGCGGACGAAAAGGACATAAGCAGTGTGCGCGATTGGATGTGCCAAACATTCTTCGACATTCGGATGTTTGGCGCTGTTATGACTACCGGGGTCAACTGCGGGCAAGTGCGAGGGCCAGTTCAACTTGCCTTTTCCCGATCCGTGGAACCAATAGTCTCCATCGAGCAATCAATCACAAGAATGGCAGTGACCACGAAGGAAGAAGCAGAGAGGCAGCAAGGCGGAAATCGTACGATGGGACGCAAGGAAATCGTTCCTTACGGCCTGTATGCTGACCACGGATTCGTATCTCCCTATCTCGCGGCGCAAACCGGATTTTCCGACGCGGACCTAACCCTCTTGTGGGAAGCCTTGAAGAGTATGTTTGAGGTAGACCGCTCATCTGCTCGCGGAGAAATGTCCTCGCGCAAGCTCATCGTTTTCGAGCACGAAAGCCGACTGGGCAACGCGCCAGCGCACGCGCTGTTTGAGCGTCTGAAGATCGTTCGCAAAGACCAAACTCGTCCTGCGCGAGCATATGCTGATTACGAAATCACTCTCGATAGGAACAACATGCCTCAAGGAATTACAGTTCATGAGTTGTTGTGAGGAGTGCTTGTGTACACCGAGGACGAACTCCTACCGATTTCAGCGTTACAGCATCTCGCTTTCTGTGAGCGGCAATGGGCGTTGATCCATTTGGAGGGTGCGTGGGCGGAGAATCAGCTCACTGCGGAAGGCCGGGTCATGCACGACCGCGCGCATAAGCCTGGCACTGAATCCCGTGGCGGTGTAAGGATTTCCAGAGGGCTTCGCTTGCGTTCGTTTCGACTCGGGCTTTCCGGGATAGCGGATGTAGTTGAGTTTCATCGTACCGGGCATCGGGGGGATGCAGATTTGGACGACGCACAGGGGGTTGCGGGAGGTGTTCGTCTTCCGGGTGTTTCCGGGTCATGGGTTCCCTTTCCTGTTGAATACAAGCGCGGTCGCCCAAAATCCGGGCCTTACGATGAGATTCAACTATGTGCACAGGCCCTTTGCCTGGAGGAAATGCTCGATGTGCAGGTGCCTAGTGGCGCGCTGTTTTATGGAAAGCCCGTTCGCCGATTCGAAGTGGCATTAACTCCTTCTTTGCGAGAAGAGACGGAACGTCTTGCTCTCCGCGTCCACGAACTGATGCGCTTGGGCGTCACGCCGGCTCCGATTTATGAAAAGAAAAAGTGCGATAGTTGTTCGCTAATCTCTGTGTGCATGCCCGAGCATCTGTCGAAACATCGCACTGTCGAAGACTACATTGCCTCGGCCCTTAACGAGCGCCAAGGATGAGAAGTCTCCTCAACACCCTGTATGTCACGACCCAAGGATCGTATCTTTCCCGCGACGGCGAAACCGTCCTGGTTCGCGTTGAGAAAGAGACCAAACTCCGTGTGCCGATTCACACGCTGGGAGGAATTGTGTGCTTCGGACAGGTGTCTTGCAGTCCTCCCCTGATGGGATTGTGCGGGGAGCGAAATGTTGCCATCTCTTTTCTGAGTGAGCGGGGCAAATTTTACGCAAGAGTCCAGGGGCCGGTCTCGGGCAACGTCTTGCTGCGCCGAGAACAGTATCGCCGCGCGGACGATCTAAGTACTTCCGCCAATGTTGCCCGAATGATGGTCATGGGGAAAGTAGCGAATTGCCGGGCAGTTCTCATGCGCGCGGCGAGGGATTATCCCGATTCTACCGATGCGTCAGTGATCGAAGCAGCAGTGAGCCGACTCGGACATTTGATCAATGATCTTCGGAAGCCGCAGCCACTTGATCAAGTTCGAGGCATGGAAGGTGATGGGGCGCGAGTATATTTCGGGGTTTTCAACCATCTCATTACCGCACAGAAAGACGGCTTTTTCTTTCGTGAGCGCAGTCGCCGTCCACCGCTCGACAATCTTAACGCCATGCTTTCGTTCGTATACACATTGCTCGTACACGACGCTGCAGCAGCCTTGGAAACTGTAGGCCTAGACCCCGCCGTGGGTTTTCTTCACCGGGATCGGCCTGGCAGACCGAGTCTGGCACTTGACCTCATGGAAGAGTTTAGGCCCGTTCTTGCTGATCGTGTGGTGCTCACTCTCATCAATCGGCAGCAGGTGAAGGCGGAGGGCTTTCGTACGACGGAAACGGGGGCGGTCCTCATGGATGACCGCACACGCAAGGAAGTGATTCTGGCGTATCAAACGAGAAAACAAGAAGAGATACTGCACCCGTTTTTGGACGAAAGAGTGGAATTCGGTTTGCTGTTACACGTTCAGGCGTTGCTTTTTGCTCGTTTTTTGCGAGGCGACTTAGATGCCTATCCACCATTTCTTTGGAAATAGCGCCAAATGCTGGTCCTAGTTACCTATGATGTGAACACGGAAACGGCGGAAGGCCGACGGCGGCTTCGCCATGTTGCCCGTCGCTGCCAGAACTACGGCCAGCGGGTGCAGAAATCAGTTTTTGAATGCTTGGTTGACCCGGCCCAGTGGACTGCTCTTCGTGAATTTCTCGTCGACGAGATCGAACCGAAGACAGATAGCTTGCGGTTTTACTTCCTAGGAAAGAATTGGAAAAACCGTGTCGAGCATGTTGGTGCGCATCCAGGCTACGATCCGCAAGGCCCCCTAATTGCATGAACATGAGACTTCCGCGAACCATAAGCTCCCAACCTTTCCCAGGCAGGTTCGCGGCGTCTTACAAGCATCTTCGGTTCAAACAGTTACGAGCAGGTCCGTTTGAGTTGCAAAGAGAAGCATCGAAACACCAGTAGCCGTTCGCGGCGCACATGCTTTTGGTCTTTCATTTATAATGACTTACGATGCAAGAGTCGCGCCCCGCGCGGGCGCGTGGATTGAAACCATTTTATCCTCCCGCATGAGATTCTACTTCGTCGTCGCGCCCCGCGCGGGCGCGTGGATTGAAACAAGTATCGCGCGAATATGCCAGAGCCGTTTTTCGGTCGCGCCCCGCGCGGGCGCGTGGATTGAAACCTTCTCTGCGGGACTTGCGATGTGACGGACGAAGTCGCGCCCCGCGCGGGCGCGTGGATTGAAACAGCAAAACGCGGCAATCGTGAACAACTGGCAGAGTAGCGCCCCCCCCGGGGGCGGGGAGTGGAACCAAGGAAGCGG
>VFSW01002740.1_pt1 | contig 26541 bp, 57 predicted proteins | sample 5358111 | NCBI WGS metagenome assembly VFSW01 (sample SAMN11554181, study PRJNA540505) | mine drainage metagenome | isolation source: sediment from site ElyBrook_90M | place: USA: Ely Copper Mine, Vershire, VT | collected 2017 | reverse complement strand
CCACTAGTGGCACATTAAGCTGTCCGATTGTAGTTAGACCGCCTACATTTCCCCACACACCTCGCGGGGTACTGCCTGTTGCTGGGTAATTATTAAACACAATCCCTGGCGATGTCGTTGTTAGTGCCGATACTGTTCCATAGCTTGACACAGACGGTAACGCTGGCACAATATACGAACCGGTGCCAATTCCGCATCCGGCATACACTGTTGTTGTTCCGCCACTTGTCACCCACTTCAGGCGCAGTACACACACGTACTGAGCGCCATAGTTGGCGTTCATTGAGCCAACTCGTGTGCTTGTCCCGTAAAAATGTACGTAGATGTCATTAGTGCCGTCATATTGTAGAACCAAATATATACTGCTTGTTGCTTGGATACCTATGTAATAGCCTGCGTAATAAACATTCCATGTGCTTACAACAGCAACCATATCGCCAGATACAGGGGTAAGGCTGTTTATAAGAAACGACCCTGGGATACCGCTAGGTGTGGCAGCGTTGTTTTCCAGGAGTGCGCCAGGGTTACTACGCTCATAAAACTCACCTAACCGAGTAGTTGTGTACGACTGGCCCGAAGATGCGCTTGGTAGGTAGCTTGCTGGATTCTGCGCTGTAAAAGCGTCCCCGGTCTCAAACCATGCCACCCCCGCATAGTCAAGAGTCCATAGATTGTACGTTCCATATGCTCCTGTCCACGTCCCCCCATTGCTAGGCATGCTCATTCACCTCTTGACACGTTGGCAATAATACTGTATGCTATGGGGGAAAGGAGTCTCACATGGAACAGCCAAAGGACGACGGTTATATCTGGATGCAGGGAACGCGGTTCAGGAAGACGACATGCGGCGTCGGTGTTCTCGTCTTCATCGGCATCATCCTTGCACTTGCCCTCATTCTCTGGATAAGTGCTCAGTTCTAGGAGACTGTCATGGACACGATGCTGAAGCTCCTCAAGCAGCTTTCCGACGCTGCTTACAACTGTGCTACGAGAACCAAGGACCGCGATATGCGGAACTGGTATCTGGCACTGGCAAAGCACTGGGAGAAGGAGTACAAGGAGCTTCAGACGGCCGCAAAGAGAACGGGCTAGATAGACTGGTAGCTCAGAGTCACGACGCAGACTTGCGGATTCCCGGCGTTACTTTGTCCAGATGGAATCTCAGCACACACCCAGAACTCTTGCGTCGAGCCGGCGGCAATATTGGCCGGGGAGACACTCGCAGCAAAGGACGCTGTAGCTGACGTAATAGAGACCACAGTATCAGCATAACCAGAGGTTGTTGAAGGCGAAGCACTAGACGTAGCAATCGTCACATTCTGTGCCACCTGGTTGCCGGCATTATAGATGTACCAGGGGTCCGTGTTATAGGTCGTGGGAGTAGCATTGGTGCCATCATTGAGAATGCCGTTTGTCTGGTCTCCGACAGCCAGACTGTAGTACCACTGCACGACGGCAACACTGTTCGCATGCGCATTAGCCAGCGTCGTAGACAGGTTCACAGTCGTACCGGAGAGCGACGTGTATGCAACGGTCTCAAGATTGCCACCAGTGTCAATGTCAATGACGCCTTGTGCAGGCCATCCAGTCGTCGAGGTTGCAACGATGGTCGTGGCTCCAATAGACGTAGCACCATTCAGGGTAGTGGAGTTCTGTGCAGTATGGGCAACTTCTGACGTGTGCGCAGAGTCAGTGTACACGCGAAGTAGGGCGCTCATTACTTTGTATCCTTTTTGCGCGCTCTGTATTCGCGCATCTTTAATGTACGGTATTCCCGCGTGTCGTCAAGACGTTCTTTTTGTCTAATACTGCGGCATGTAGCACACGTTCTCGTAGGAGCGTTGTGTGTCTTGTTCCATGCTAGACGATACTGATGTCCTTGTGGGCATGTTACTCTGGTCGCGTTTACAGCGGCAACACCTTCTCCACGAAGGGTATTCGTTTGCTGTGTGACTGCTTCTAGATGTTCCGGGTTAACACACGCCCTGTTCCTGCATAAATGGTCTAAAACAAGTCCTTCAGGAACACGGCCTACTATTTGCTCGTAAACGAAGCGGTGTGCCATCCACCACTTTCCGTCTACCTGGATTCGTCCATACCCATAACTGTTTCTGTGGTTCCACACCCAGCAACCAGTGTGTTCGTCTTTAGTAGTTCTTGACAGTGCTCGTTCCAAGGGTGTTTGTGTCTGCATGAAGACCATTAGATGTCTCCTAAGACATGAGAAATAGGAGCCGACACAGGCTCCGTGGTTAGGGGAGTGGAAAGAGGATAGAGTAGGGGCTTGCTACCACATGTTTAAGATAAATCTCTTTTGTCTCTGAAGATAAATCTCAGATTTATTATACCACATTTTTGGGCAAAAATATACCACTCATGACTAAATTATGACTAAACTGACAGAATTATCTTTTTCTTAGCAGCGTTTTCAGTTGCATCTAATGTTTGGGAAAAGAATGGAAAAAGGGTTTGGAGTCATTGTAAAATTAGAGGGTACCGCCTCCCCGCTGTTCGCCTGTATAAGCAATCGAGCATAGGGGCCTAGTTGCCTGCTCGAACACAAGGCCGCCTAGCAGACATCCAGGCGTACACACGTCTGCTTTAGTATCGAACACTTGTGCTACAAACTTATAATGATAATCACGGTTATCGTTATAGCACGCTGCACGGTCACACATATCGTTGACTATCCAACAATCCATGACCGGACCATCCCGACTATCCAGCATACAAGTGCGCACATGTTTGTGTAGCACACAAACTGCCTCTTGTACATAATACCGCTTGCTTGTATGGTGGCCGTCATACTCGTATGCTACACAACAAACACACATATACACGTCTGCTACACAACATACGCGCACATGCACACATGCGTGTATCGCTTGTCTGCTTACACAACACACTTGTATTACACCACTATAGCATACGACCATATAGGCCATATCTGTGCTCGTCTGCTTCAATGCACATGCGCGCCATATAGAACACCTTGGATAATTGCCCGATTTTCTTCCCCATTCGTCCCTCCCTATGGGCGAGATTTTTCCCTCGAAGTCCCTACTTTCCTGTACAACAAAGACACGATTTTCCCAGGCCCCGGCCCGAAAATTGGCCCTCTTGTGCGTGCTTCGTGCTCGGCGCGACCTATTGACATTCTCCCAGAATGCCGTATCATCAGATTGTCGGACACGGGAAACACGAAACGACAACGCGAAACGGATACCGCGTCACAGTTTCGCCCCCTGTCCCCTAGCACATAGACAATCGAATAGCTAGCATGCTGCATAGCATGTACGACACGCGGGGTACGGGACAGCGCCCCCATTAGCCAAGCTAACATGCCGGCTTGGACGTGTCGCCCCTAGAGATAGGGGTACAGCACAAGAACGCGGTACGGCCCACTAGGCGATATTGCCGCAAGGCTGCCGGAACAACACAAGACACCGGCAAGTGGGGGACGTACATGCGTAGGAGCGTGGTAACACGCTACGCTTGAAACACAGGCAAGCAGCCAAGTAGTCCAGGGAACCTATGATGGGAACGTTGTATGCGCATACCATAATGCGCATGCACAAGTGAACGGTTGCGAACCTGCTAACAAGATGTGTTGCGATATGCGCCTAGCCTGGCGCTTAGTAAGGCAAGCGATACGACCATAGTGGCAGGCGTGAAAGCACAAGAGTAACGCTTGACGTATGCAAGTTACGACGTATCGCCCAAGACTCTCGTAAGAGTCTTAGAACACACAGGAGCATACAAGCAATGTGGTACGTAACACAGGCAGTGCCCTTCTGGGACGATGGTGCTATCATCATCACCCACAAGAAAGATGTGCAGGTTACTGGCAAGCGTAAAGCGTTCGCAAGCCTGCAAGACGCATGCGCATACGCACAAGAGGTTGCGCGTGAACAAGGCTTGTGCGTAAGCATGACGGATAGGGTATCCGAGGAGTTAGACAAACGAAAGCATACGAGGAGTTAGGCAAGTGAAGGTGACAATTATCCTGATTAACAGGATTGAAGGCTACGTCCTGTTCGACAAAGATGGTCGCTTGTACACTATCCCGCTCTGGATAGTGCGGGATATGCACAAGTGGGCTGTCTTAGGTGAGGACAGCGACTACATCGCACAAGCCATCGCGTGCCATGAAAGTGGCTATGAGATGGGCATACAAGAGTTAGCGGCCTAGGACGAAACGAGCAGGCACGGCAGCCTGCTTGTCTGTGAGTTATGCTCACACCGACGAGTCCAAAACACAAGGAGAACACAAGTGAAAGTACGCGACAAGCGCCTAACACGCACGCTCGTTTTGCAATGCCAAAACGAGGCATACATGCTAAGGGACAAGTTTGGAGAGAACGAGCACGAAGCGTTCCATAGCTTGTGCCGACGGATTGACCACGAGGGCAAGCAATACCATCTCGTGTACAACGTCCATACAATCGCGTGGGAGTTACACACAGGTTACGAGGAAGGGGCGTAACACATGGCGCGCTGGTACGTTGCCCGCTCACTATCTCAATTAGGGCAATACACAATTGAGATAGGCCATGAGACAGAGGCAGATACAATCAATCCCGACGCGGTATCAATCCTGTGGTACCCCGACGGGCTGTGGGAAGCTCTTGGGGATGCCAAGATACGGCGTGCCGTCTTTGAGGCGCCTATCTGCCTCACAGACAAGGCGCAAGAGGCGATACGCCGTATGCCCAAACACTATCGAGACAAGGCACAAGCCATGTTCGATACGTGGAAGGATGGCTAAGGTCGAAACGTCATGGCAGTAAGGAAAAGCATGCTGCCATGATGTCCTAGGGTTATGCCCTAGCTGACGAGACCAAGCACACAAGGAGAACTGATGAAAGAAACATGGGTGCTCATAAGCCCCCTGAACCGGGATGTGACGTACATCGTCCATCCTGACGTGTACAGTCTTGACAAAGACAAGACGAAGACGTACAAGCGCGTGCTGAAACACGTCAAGGGCAGTGCTGAAGTAACCGTGATAGCCTTGCATGAGGCTATCGTAGAAGCTTGCACCAAGATTGCAACAGCCTGAAAGGAGACAAGCGTGTACATCTGGTTCGTCATGGTCACTGAGCCAGGAGAAGTGACCGTAGGACACGGCGAAGACTTTCACATGCCGCCTTGGGATATGGTGAATATCTGGTGGTATGAGACTTACGAAGACGCTATGGAGAAAGCGCGGTACCTCGCGTCTTCACACCACAGTGACTAGTCGTACTGCCAACGTGGAAGCGCATGCAGAGAATGGAAGATAGGTCGCTCCTATCCATGCGCCCGCTCTTGCAAGAGAGCAATCAAACACAAGGAGACAAGCATGGCGCAGTACATCGGCTCACGTCCCTGGAATGATGGGGACGGTACGCGCACCTTTGACGTGTACGGTTACACAGACACAGAGAGCGGCTTGACAGCGTGTCTGCACTGCCAACGCTACATAGAGCCAAACGACGCGCCTGTGTACTACACAGACCTGTACGAGCAGGACGGCGATACTGTGTCGCATTGTGACGATTGTGGCGAACGCTTGTCACACTTTTACATCGGGTGTGACGACATTAACCAAAGCCAAGAAGATGAGGGAGAAGGGTACGAACTGTGAACAAGGGGTACCAGGGCTGGTCTAACAAGGCGACATGGGGCGTCAATCTCATCATTGACAACGACGAAGCGTTGTATCACATGCGTCGTGACGCTGCGCATGACATCAAGGCAGAGGGCGGGACGATTAGCGACCTGGCCGACCTGGTACGCGAGGCTGTGACGGACCTTGTAGACCAGGAAGCAGACGGGCATCACTTGCTTATTAGGCAGCTTGTCGCCAACGCGCTAGGAGATGTGAACTGGCACGAACTTGTGGAAGGTGACTGGAAAGAGGCGTAGCATGTTTGTTTGCTTAGACTACAACGTCAACGACCTCCCCCCAGGACGGTACTTCGTCCTGGACAAATCAGGGGAAGTGTACGATGATGAAACGGAAGCGCAAGAGATGTGCTTCAGTGCTTGGCTACTTCCAAACGGGGAAGTAGAAGATGTGTACGAGACGGACTCGTACACAACCATCGAGATTGCCGCCCAAGAGGCAGCGTAACACACATACACGCTGTCCTAACGGCGAAACGGGGAGAAGGAAACATACCATGTCGCAACGCTACACAGACTTCACCTTCACCAAGACCGGCAACCTTATCATTAAGGTCTTGCCAGAGCAGCGCGAGGAAGTAATGTCCTGGAAAGACCGGGACAGCGACGATGCCGAGATGCGCTTGATTGAATATCAGCTTAGCAATGGCTGGGAAGTAATCAAGCCAGAGGAAATCGGGGCCTTGACAGGTTGCTTGATTCTCTCTCAGAACACCATACGTGACGGTGACGGCGACCTGGTGAACTCCGGGACAATCTACACAAATCTCGCCTGGTATCAGCTTCGGGGACTGGTACACGAGGCCCTGAGCGACGACGGCGCGTTCTTTGCAATGGAACGGCCAGCCTGAAAGGATACGAAACATGCTTAAGGATACTCAGCGAGACACATGCGCCCTAGCACTGTCCGGCAACGTGTGGCGGGCTATGAACCGTCTCACAGCGCAAAAGGAGACACATGCCATACAGCTACAAAGACACGCTGCTTGACGTGGCGGCGCTGTATCAACTTATCGCGTACAACAGCAACGACCTGAACTACTCAGACGTTGCAGCGGTGCTGACCATGATAGCTGATGATGGTCGTCTCAAGCCCTACACGAAGGAACTGCTTGCGCATGCTGAAGCGCGACTGCCTGGGAACGCGGGAACAGGCACGGACACCTGGGCCTGGGTGAAGCACGGCCTCAAGCATCCCGGCATCTACAAAGGCTTTCGTGACGCCTTGCCAGAGGCCAGAGCCGCGTATGAAGCCCGGCACAAGGAGGAATGGGATGCCTACATGGACAGCTTCGGCATGCTGAAGGGGAAAGCCTCATGAACATCCCCCTGCACATCTCGCGCGTCTATCCACAAGAGCATGTCCCTGGGTACCTCGTCCATTGTGAAGCCTTTGAGGGCAAGCAGTGGCGCGTGCGGGATTTCTACATTGTGGAAGCCGGGCAACACCTCATCGTGAGGGAAGTCCACTTAGACCTGCCCTACTTTCCACGCGATGCCGTAACAAACATGACCGGGCAATACCTCACAGCGACAACCTGCGACAACGAGCTTCTCCTGATACTTCAGGAGTTTAAGGAGCGGCAACATGACATGGCAAACACTTCGTAGTGGGAACGGCTACTATCGCCCATCTCGGCGCGGTGTTGAGGTCGTCACACTGCACGTCCTAGGTAGGCAAACGGTCATGCTTACCTCGCATGGCGTGAGCATCCGAGACGCGGAGACCAAGCCTGCAATCGTGCGGCTTGTGAAAAGCAAGCAAGAGGCTCTGAGTCTTCTTGCCGCCTAAGTCTTTTTATGTAGACAAGAATGGAGCGGAGATGTACACGCATGTTCCGTGCGACATGATTGAAGGCAAGCTCTATGTGAACCTGGCGACACCTATTCGGGCACTGCACACCGTCTTTTTTCCAGACTCGTATGTCGTCCACGAGGACGGCACACGCTTCAAGGTTGCCTGCCCCCGCGAAATCGTGGAGGACTGGCTGGAACAAACTGCAACAAGTGAGGTCAACAATGACGGCGTATAGCTGGTACAAGAGTCCCAACGGCGCTTTCTACTACGTGGACATGGACAGTTACGACATCAACGAGAACTCGCGCCAGGGCGGCACGTATCTCACGGCCTTTGAGTGTGATAGCGACGGGCGTATCTATCACAAGGCTCGCGTCTCAGGGGAGTACGTCTCGCGTTGCCAGCGCGAAGACCCGCGCAACTTTCAACGGGATGTGCGGCGATGATGTGTGAGGACTGCGGGGAACGTATCGAGGAGGCGCCCCTGTGTTGTGTGCAGTGCGGGAAGAAACGCTGTCGCTGGTGCGGGCTGTTCGCTATCTGCGAAGACTGCGAAGATGATGGCATGGGAAAGGAGTGGGTAGACGATGAAGCCTTTTTACGTCTCTGCGCTGACTATCCTCGTGATAGTACTGTTCGCCGTGCTGACGCAGTGTGTCAGGGTAACATACTGGAATACAAGCGACGAAAGTAGTGTTACATTCAGTCTCATATGGAATGGGTGGGTAATCGTCGTACTGGCTACGATTAGCGCGATGGTCTACATCACCTCGCAAGGTGTGAGAGGCAATTCATGGGAAGTACCTTCGCTACCACCTACTCCCAAGCTAAAGTGATGTGGCAGGTGCGAGATACACGGATGTGTCTCGTCACCTATGGTCCCCCTATCGAACTCAAGTCGGGCATGCTGGCGTACAACGCCGTAGCCCCGGACCTGAGCTTGAAAGACGAAAATCCGCACGTCTATTGGTATCTCGTCCCGCAAGACTTTATTTATCGCCGCTGCAAGCGCGTCAAGGTCGAAGACGTGTGGCGACTACACCCCAAGCTAGGAGAAGCTCTTGGATTATCTCGCCCAAGTCCCGAACGACGTGGTAGCGGTTTTAGGCTGCCACGAGTTGACATCCGATGGCCGGAAAATAAAGTATTTCAGCCACAACGACAGTCAGGAAGTAACCATCGCGCTGGTTGGCATCCCGCGCAAGGACCGCAAGCCGTATCACGCGAAGCTCTCCATTGCCCTAGGGATGCGGGGCTATAGCGTCCAAGCCATGCTGCCAAAGACCAAAATGCTGCGGGCCACACGTGCCAACACCCCAAGCTACGCGGACACCATCGTCATGCTGTGGGACGCGGCCCAGGGCTGGCAAGGGCAACTGAACGCACCGGAGTTAGGGCTGAGTCTGGTCTGTGTGACTGACGGCTTCGCAGTCTTCGGAGAGCCGTTCCGGCGTGCTGAGGCCGCACGCCAGGGGCAAGAGCACAGCATACGAGTAGAGCGCCATCGCGGATACGACGTATGGCGCTTAAAGTAATCGTCTTAATCGTCGTTCCCGGCGATAAGACTGTTCAGGCCGTGATACAACGGCTCAAAGGAATGGGCTACACGGTCATCGTAGAGGAAAAGGAGTCTTGACATGAAACGCACCGCACTAGACGACGTGCTAGACCAGATTGTCACCTATGGCGGCTACATCACCACACGCCGTGACCTGCTCAGCTATCTGCGCAAGCACGGAACGCCAGCCCTGAATGCCAATCCAAAGCTTATTGACATGCTGGTCTTTGCCCCGGAGACACTCATCGAAGAGGGCCATATTCCCGCAGGACTGGAACCCTTTGACGCTGAGAGCCTGCACCTGGCGCTCATTGGAGAGTATCCAGAGCACCAGATGCAGACGGAGATGCTGCCATGCGCATGAGTATGAGCGACGTGTTGGAGGCGCTGCCCATTGTGGGCGCGGCAATCGAGGCGGGATTAGCCTGCACTGAAGCGGACACAGACAAAATCTTTACGGCATCACGTCACTACGCGCACAAGTACGACGACGAGTCGGAGTGGCAGCTAGCGCGAAGCGTGTTTCTCAAGACCGCCTTGCACGTGTGCTTTTCGCGCTCAGAAAGTCAGCAATCGCATCCTTCTCTTCGCTCTGTGGCTTGAAGTCCTTGCCATAGAAGCGGTCCAGTTCTTCGCGCATGTCACCAAGCGGAGACCGGCGATTTGCAGACATGTTCTTGCCGGTCTCTAACTCCAGCTTCGTTTGACGAAGATAGAGCACATACTGTAGCGCAGCGTTGCGCAAGTGAATCTCGTCAGCAACGTTGAAGTCCGGCTTGCGGTCCATGTGGGTACGAATAAAGAAGTCGTACAGGTCGCGCTCCGGGGCCGTCATGCCGACATCAAGCACAGGGAGTTTCTCGCGGGGACGACCTCGGCGTGGAGAAAGCTCTTCCATTATGAAAACAACCTTTCTTGGCTGAGTGCTGGCGGGAACTCAGCTTATGTGGTATCTTAGAAATAGTATCACATCCAAGCGTGATTGTCAAGAGATAATTGACACGTATGGATGTACAGACGAAAGGACAACCAATGTGGGATGTGGAACGTGGTGCATCGTTCCTGCTAGAGCGCCGCCACGTCGCTGGATATTCACTGAGGGAACTGTCACAGCGCAGCGGTGTCTCCCATCAAGTCCTCTCCATGCTGGAACGTGGCGTGCAAGAATCCCCGCGCATGGAGTATGTGGATGCCATAGGCCGCACATTAGGATTTACCCTCAATGACTTTGCCAGAGTATGTGCAGGTGAGACTCCTGTAACCCCCACTATCCAGGCAACATCCTGGCCGGTGCTGGAGCAACTTATGCTCTCTCTTGACAAGCAGCGACAAGAAATGCTCAGCTCGTTCTTGCTCAAGACAGCAAAAACATTTTTAGATACGTTGAGGTGAAGCGTGGAACTGAAGTTTCCCAAACACTGGCTCCCAGAGATGGACTTTGTTCCTGAGTTTATGAGTCTCAAGGGCAAACGTTACCTGCAAGTTGCAGACCGTCTTGACTGGTTCATCGGCGACCAGCGCACCGCTGAGGTTGAGAATGCAGCCAACGAAGCGGCGCGTAACTGCTACACCATTACTGTGCTGAAGGCTGAAGTCAATCTAGAGAAACAAGCGGCGTGGTTCGTCGTGCGCGTCTCGGACGTGTATGGCAACCATGCAGACGGTGTTGGCTCTGAGTCTGCAAAAGATTTCGGGGATTACATCGAAAAAGCGCAGACAAAGGCCGTGGGACGCGCGTTGGCGCTCCTTGGCTATAGCACCGATGCTGCGCAAGACTTCAGTGAAGGCGTGAGCCAGGCGACAGGGGAGACGCGCATCGTGGATGCTCCCCGCGCTCCTAAGCCCATTGCCAGCACCGAAGAAGCTGCCACAGACAAACAGATGCAGTTTGTCAAGCAACTGTATCCCGACATTGACGTGTCTGGTATGAGCAAGCGAAAAGCGAGCCAGCTTATCGAAGCCAAGAAGTCGGCGTAAGCCGTTTCATGCAGACGCAACTGAGGTATGCCTTCCAGGATACCCCAGTTTACATGGTCTAGCGATGTAGCTAACGCCTCAGTGAGCAGGGTGGTATCATTCTATCCCCCTGCTCAACTATACCCATTATACCAGTAAGTGGGGTGACGTGTTACAACCAGAGAAGACTCTGCACGGCGACAGGTGCTTTTGCACCACTTGTGGTGAGTATTTCACCTGTACATCAGCGTTCGACGAACACCGCATCGGGCACATGACCAAGCGGCGCTGTCTCACTGTCAAGGAGATGGTGAAACGGGGCATGGCATTGAACGACAAAGGCTTTTGGAAGACCAAAGCAGCACAACGATACGGGAAAGAGGCAGCATAATGGGACAAGTCAAGGGAGCATTCGATGGTGTCGTGGCACGTGACGCCGAGATGACCACGACACAATCAGGCAAGAGCATGACACGATTTAATCTGGCTGTCAGTCTCAAGAAAAAGGGCTACGCAGACAAACCAGACCAGGAGACGACGCTATGGGCGCGTGTCACCCTGTTTGACGAAGCGGCACAGGCGGCCTCGTCCCTCAAGAAAGGGCACCTGGTCAGTGTGCAAGGACGCCTCGCATGGCTTGAGCAGCACGAGAAGTACGGTCTGCAAGCTGAGGTCTTGGGAGACAGTGTAAGTTTCCCTGAACCAAAGGCTAAGAAGACGAACAATCTCCCCAAAGGCTTCTCTGAGGAGACGCACAAAGAAGCGCTGAAGCGTCTGAAAGGCTCCAAGTTCCGTGCAACGCCGCACGAGCTTGACTACTACGACACGGAGACGGATACCGTGCAATGCTACGATGTCGAGCAAGGCATCTGGTTCGCATACTAGAATCCAGGAGGGGAGTGGGTTCATCCTGCTCCCCTTTCTTATTAAGAACGCGCGTGCGCGTTTATTATTTATATCTCTACAACATACTGTATCTCGTTCATTGCAATGGGCATCTTCTCAAAGAAGGGTATTGAGGTCTTCTAGGCCAGCGATATAGGGACTTACGAACTGTTACTTTCTGCGCTCTGGTTCGTCATAGTTATCAAAAACTATAGTTCCAGTCTCAGTACATGAATACTTGTACTGAAGACAAGAATCAGATAACTATGAATAGCTATGGGAGTATATTCAAGTGACGCTACCCTGTGCTTGGGTTATTAGGATCGTTCAGCTTTCTTATTAAAAACGCGCGTGCGCGTTTAGTTATATCTATACTATCAGTATTATATCTATACACTGATAGTCTTACTAGAGAGACCAGTATTAGTTACAAGAGTAAGAGATACAGTGTATAGTTCTCTCTTTCTTTTGCCTCTTTTCTTTCTCTCTTGTGCTGCACACTACATGATTCTGTATGGATTACCAACGTGTCCATTAGTCCACACGAACTAGATACCATCGTCTCTAGAAACATCGTTCATGGCGTGATATACTCTGAACGTAGCCATGAGGGAAGGCTCTGAGTTGCAGGGGATGCCAAGAGCTATCCGCGACAGCCTCAACGCTTGTCAGTGAGCGCGCGAAGAATGTAGCAATGCACTGGCTGTCTCTGAAGCGGAGACAATGTGTGTAGGACGTGTTGCCGTACTAGCAACACGACGAAGCCCGGCACAGGACCGGGATAGTGCTGAAAGATGCTCGCAGGTACAGTGCGGTCATAACAACGTGGTGAGGTGGAGTGAGAACAGTTGCAGAGGTTGTGGACCGTTTTCTTGTCAGTCTTAGTGAGTCTCGTCAGACTCGTAGTATCCTTACGGGTTTGTCGGCGCTTGACGCAATCACCAAAGGCGTAAGACTGTCTGAAATGACGGTCATTGCAGGACGCCCCGGAGCGGGCAAGAGTACGTTGGCATTCGGCCTGATGTACGACATGGCACGCAACGGGTTCCCTGCACTTCTGGTCTCCAAAGAGATGTCTGCGGAGATGGTCGTTGCCAAAGAGCTTTCAAGACAATCAAGCATCGAGTTCGATAGCGTTCTGGCGGGCGCGTCGGGCCTGAAACTAGAGCGTCTGGAAGAAGAAGCTGCCAAACTCAGAGCCTTGCCTGTATGGATAGACACCCAGGCAAGCAGTGTTGAGCACATCGCGCAACACCTGGCACGCGAACCGTCTATCAAACTCGTTGTCGTGGATTACGTGCAATTGTTGCGCGGCACACAACGGGATGCACGGCATCAGGAGATTAGTGAGGTTGCTTACGGTCTCCATGACCTGTGCCTGCAAGGCTACACGGTCATAGCGGTGTCGCAGATGAATCGCAATCAGGACTATCGGGAAGACAAAGAGCCGCGTCTGTCTGACCTGGATGGCTCAGATGGCGTAGGCAAGGCCGCCGAGAATGTCTGGATGCTGACACATGGCGACGAGCACGAGGGGGGAAGGATGGTGGACGTAACCATTGCGAAAAGCAGATATGGTCAGGCGCAGCGCACAGCAAGACTATGGTTCATGGGACAGTTTAGCGCCTTTGGCAACGTCGCCTGATGTCGTGGCTCTGAAGGCCGTCTGGCTCATGTACCTTTGGGGCATGCGTGAAAGTCTTGAGACCGTTGCGGTCCTGTCCGGGGTGCCATATGTCCCCCTGGACTTCGAGAACTACACCTGGCGCATCACACGTCCCGATGGCAAGCTGTCAGACGTGCATGATTTCGTAGCGCACGTCCCGCATGTCACAGAGCTTGCACAAACACTACGATTCCTGGAAGCTGTGAAAGAGGTGCTACGTGGCGCTACAGAACAAGTTGCGGTCTAATCGCGGTGCCAAGCTCGTTGCGTATCGCTACGCAGAGCACGGCATCCTCGCGGACACGCAACCAAACTCCGGTGCCGACTCGCGTTGGCCTGGCGACATTATCAGCCAGTTTGACTTGTCGGAGTACAAGACCGGCAAGACCGTGAATGTCGCAGGCGACGGTATCCTATACGTCAAGCTGGCAGACTGGCAACAGATTGTGCGTGAAGCGGCCAGCGTGGGGCTGCCCCCGGCGCTCCACTATCGCCACTACCACGATACGCATGTCTGGACGTTCTTTCCCTGGGACTACGGGCAGTTCAGTGACGCGCTTCATCTCGATGGTGTCACGAGGAAGGGCAATGTCCGTATCGCGCTGGGCGTCCTCATTCCAGGCGTGACGGTGTTTGTGCCGTCCTGGAACGCCGGGTTTACAGACCTGGACACGTATCTCGACTATCTGTCTCGCAAGTACACGTCTCTTGAGGTCGCCACGTGAGCGACTTGTACGTTCCTGGCGAGATTGCCAGGGAACTTATGAGCCTGTGGCCGGTGCGCAGCGTTGAGACGCACGTTGACGCCTGGGCAGCGGTGCTCAGTCTTGAGACGAAGCAGCAAGCTATCCTCGTCTTGCGGGCTTTGGGGCTGACCTGGGAGGAACTGGCAGTGACATTTGATTCGACACCGGCGTCCAGTGCGCGGACCTGGGGCCGGGCAGTACGGGCAGTGCAGAAGGTGGTGGCGGAATGAACGACGAACTGGTGCTGGATGGCAAGCTGGTGGCAAGGGTGCTTGGGGCCATCATGGACCGCATGGGCGTTCCTATGGAGTCTGAGCGTGGGCTTGATTGGCTGCTCCTGCGTAACGAGCTTCGAGAAGTGTACGACGCGACGGCGGCAACGGAAATCCTGGCAGCGTTGACAGAGTTCGGCGATGTCCTTGTTAACTCAGGTCTGTAATAAGTGCCGTCGGGAACTGCCTCTTACACAGTTCCATCGGGACGGTCTCCGACGCCGTAAGACGTGCAGGCCGTGTCGGAACTGGCAACGAACGCAGGAACGCCGTGGTGTGAATGTGGAGCAATACCGACATATGGCTGCATCGCAGGATTGGCGTTGCGCCATCTGCAACATTCCGACTAGCGAGATGGTGATAGACCATAATCACGAGACAGGCAAGGTGAGGGGGTTACTCTGTGGTCGCTGCAACTCAGGCATCGGTCTCTTGGGAGACAGTGCGGCTCGCGTTGCCGTCGCCTTTAGCTATCTTCGAGGCTATGGCCGACATTATCTGGCTTGATACGGAGTTCACGAGCCTGGACTGGCAAACGTCGAAGCTCATCTCCGTGCAGTATGCCCGCGCAAGCGGCAATCCCGTCGTCGTAGACACGCGGCATATGACCAAGGCGCAGATTCGGCGCATGCTTTTGAACATCGTCGGGCAAAACACAACCATTGTGGCGCACAACGCGAACGCGGACCTGCACATGCTGGCACAGTACGACGTATGGCCGTACCAAGTCATGGATACGCAAGTCATGGCGCTCTTGCTTGAAGGCCGGGGCGGCTACTACAGTCTCGCTGATGCTGTGCACCAGTATTGCCCTTACGTCCACATGGACAAAGAGGTTCGCAACGTCTTCATTGACATGGACCAGCGCCCCGAAGATTGGAACCGGCCCTTCACTGACGAAGAGCGAGAGTACATGCAGCGTGACGTTGAGGCGCTTCGGGAACTGTACACCGTTCTGACTGAGCGGCTCAAGGGTGCCCCGCAATGTCTGGAGCCGGTGTTGGACCTGGAACATCGCCTCATCCCGGTTATCGTGCGCATGGAGAATGCTGGTCTCTGTGTGGACGTGGCGAAGTGGCGGGCATACATTCAGGATGCCGACAAAGAACGCCAGCGTCTGGAAGAAGAGCTTGGAGCACGCCTTGGAGTTCCCTGGGCGGAAATGGCTGCCCGGCGCTTCGAGACGGAGAATGCAACGCTTCTGGCCTGGGCCGATGCGAAGGTGGCAGAGGAACAACGCCTGCGCACGTATCACAGTGAGAACATGCTTGCTGAGACTGGTATGGGCTGGGGGGAGTTCAAGAAGGAGCAGATGCGCTTGTGGCGGGACATAAACCCGCGTCCCGTTATCAAGAAACCAGATGCGTTGCTCAATCTTGGAAGCTCAGCGCAGCTTGTCGAAGCGTTCCAGGTTGCCTACAACGTCGAACTGGCGTCTATGGCCGCACCGTATCTCAGCGAAAAGTTACCGTCACTCAGTGGCGAGGTGGCAGAGACAATACGGCTCTTGCTGGACTACAAGGCGGCGTCCAAGCTTGTTACGGCGTTCGGAGAGCCATTCCTGGCACACGTCGGACCTGATGGCCGCATTCATGCGCGATTCAATGCGATGGGGACAGACACCGGGCGCATGTCCTGCGATTCTCCGAACCTGCAACAGATTCCGCGACCACGCAAGCTGTTAGACCTGCGCTCCTGCATTCGTGCACCAGAAGGCCGCGTGCTACTGGTTGCCGACCTGAGCAATGCCGAGCTTCGGATTCTGGCAAACGAGTCCCAGGACGCGGGCATGCTGGCAATCTTCGAGCGTGGCGAGGACATGCACAGCGCCGTGGCCCGCAAGATGTTTGGTCTACACGACGACCAGAATCCCAAGGAGTTGTTCGTCAAAGACGGCGTGAGTTACCGTCACGTTGCCAAGACGATTGCCTTTGGGCTGGCTTACGGCATGGGGCCTGGGAAGCTTTCAGCGACCATCGGCGTTGACCTGGACAAAGCCAGGGAGCTTATCTCCGCGTTCTTCCTGGAGTTTCCCCAGGTCAAGGCGTACCTGGAACGCAGTGCGGCGTTTGCCCAGGAGCACCACTACGCGAAGACGAAGCTTGGGCGGATTCGTCGCTTCCTGCACACAGACGCGCCCCCTGGCATCGTGTTCCGCAATGGGCGCTGCTACGACCAGAAACGCAACGAGGCGACAAGCGCCTGGATGGAACGCTATGCGGAGATTGGGCGCTTGGGGAAGAACACCCCAATCCAAGGCGGATGCGCTGACGTAGTGAAGCTGGCGCTTGTTGACCTAGACCATGCGCTGCGTTACAACAGCCTGGACGCAGCAATTGTGTCCTGCATCCACGACGAGATTGTGGTGGAAGTCTCCAAAGCCGATGCAAAGTTCGCCTCGCACCTGCTCAGCCAAAGCATGACGGGGGCATTTCGGCGCATGTACAGCGATGTGCGCTTTGACGATGTAGAGGTCGCTGAAGCAGAGACGTGGGTACATTGATGGACCTGCTTGCAAACGCAGCCATCGCGTTACTTGGAAGCGTGTGTATCGTCACGCTTGTCCTCTCAGCCTTATATGCTATTGACGACAAAGGAGAGCGGCCTTATGACAACATCCGACGTTACCGCGCAATCCGAAACTACATTCAACGGCGTCACCTTCGACCTGGACAATACCTTTGACCTTATCGCGCAGGCTCAAGGTGTGTTGGAACTCATGCTGGCAGTACGGCTTGACGTGCCCGATGTGCTTGTGGCCGCCATCGCACAGAAAACGAGTCGTCTGTATTTCCAAGCGGGCATTATTACTGTGCTGGCAGCGTTGACACAGGAGCAGATTGACGAGGTAGCCAAGCTCGTACCCGACGTGGAAGTGGCGCTGAAGGTTATCGAGAAAGCCAAGACCGCGTAGGAATGAGGGGCGACGATGTTGAAACCGTCGCAATTCCTGTATAAAAGGCGGTGCCTGAGTCCTGAGCACGAAGACGACGCGCCTAGCATGGCCGTCTACTCTGACCACGTGTTCTGCTTTGGATGCCGCTTCTATGCGAAACGAGGAACCATAGATGGTCGTGTGTTTGACGTTGCTCATCGTGTGGACGCTCATCGTCCTGGGAATCAGCCTGGGAACGTGGTTGTCCCGGCTCGCGCAGTTCTTGAAGCGTGGTCGCGCAACCTATTCGCACAGCGCCGCGCCGTTGCCAGACTCAAAGAACGTGGTATCTCCGAAGCCGTGATACAGCGCATGCTCGTCGGCTATACGGGCTGGCAGTATAGTATCCCCGTCTGGAACGCCGGGAGCATCGCAACGGTGCGCTTTCGTAGCGATGACGACCTGGAAGACAAGAAGTTCTCAGGTGTTACAGGTCGCAACGACGCAATGCCGTATGGCGTCCTGGGTGGCTTGAGGGTGGTAGTAGTTGAGGGGGAGATGGATGTGTTGACGGTCTTGAGTCACGGCTTCAACGCCGTCACCATGACGAACGGTGCACAAGCCTTGCCTAAGCTCTTAGACCAGCTTGGGAAGTGGCGGGGGCGCCTGGTGTTGTGCGCGGACCAAGACGAGCCAGGACGCCAGGCACAGTATCAGCTAGCGTTGCGGGCATTGCTGTCGCGCATGGTGCCGGTCTCTGTAGCCCGATTCAAGGAGAAGGATGTGGGGGATGCATATCGAGAGCACGGAAGTAAAGGGGTGTTGAGCGTGATTGAAAGCGCAACGCCAGTGAGGTGTGCCAGCGATGCCCGACGTATGCTCGCTGCCTAAGATTGACCACGTGAGCTTTAGTCAGGTGGCCCTGTTCGAGACCTGTCCTGCAAAGTGGTTTCTGGAACGGGTTATGAAGGTTCCCACGGAGAGTAACCCGGCGCTGGTCAAGGGCCGCGAAGTCCACGAGGACATTGAGTGGGCGCTGAGAGGGATGCACGCGCACCAACATCCTGAGTCTGAAGCAATCGCGGCCTGGGTGCGGGAACAGGGCATCGTAATTGACCCTAAGAACATCGAGGTCACAGGGAGCACGTACTTGGCCTCTGGCATGCGTTTCGAGGCCAGAGCCGATGCGGTTTCCGACGACACGGTGTACGACTGGAAGACCTCAAGCAAGGGCTGGCGCAAGGGCGAAGAGCACACACGAGGGCAAGCGTTCGCGTATGCCAGAGTGTTTGCCCGGCCTAACGTGTCCTATGTCATTGTCAAGCCGGATTGTGTCATTGACGTGCGCACCGTGTCGCCATCGCAAGACGCCATTGACGCATACTTTGTCAAGGCGGATACCGTCGTCACGGCGATGCGTTCCGGCGTCTATCCGAGAGTCAAGCAGAGGGGGTGTTGGAATTGTCCAGTGAGGAATACCTGCAAGCCGTGGCTGAGCCTGGAGCCGATAGTATCGTAGAGCAGCGCGTCTTTCCTAGCCCAGCGTGGCAGGAGGTTGCCTTCTATGTCTACGCATCGCTGCAAGATGGCTATGCAGTCATGAGTATCGAGCGCGTAGAAGGGGGGATTGTCGTATGTCGCCGCAAGACGAGCAGCCCTACTTAAGCATCGCGTTAAGCTGGCAAGCGGCGCTAGTGTTCGGGGCTATCCTGACGTTCTTCTCAGGCATCGGGATAGTCGCCATTCTGCGATTCCTGGGGGTACTATGACCTTCGAGAAGAAGAGTGAAGACCAGTTCATCCCGCGAATGTTTATGGTAACAATCCTGGCGCAGCTTATCGTTGCGGCATCCTGTCTGGGGTTCCTGGCCTGGGTGACAGTCGTGGTACTGCATCATGTGGGAGTGTTCTGAGGGGATGGACGACAAGGACGTGGGGTTTGTCCCCGTCTGCTTTGCACTAGTGGTTGCGCTCGCGCTGTTCTTCGTGCTGGCGCTCTATCTGTGTGGCTATTACTGAAGGAGAAGGCATGGTTATCTTGTTGCTAGCGTCCGGCGCTGTTACGATGGCAAACGTTGTCGTGACGTATATGTTGCTACAGCGCAGGGATGAGACGCGCACGGCGTTATTGCCGCTCACGCTTGCAGGTACAACCTTGACGCTGTTGTACGACGCTCTGTTGTTGTGCTACCTGGCATTGCAAGCGCACGTGCGCTGAAAGGGGCGGGAATGACGTTTAGTCTTGGAGACCGGATTGAAGTTGTGGGGAAGGGTATCGGCGTGATTCAGGATATGGTAGTCATGGCAGGGGTAGCATACTATGTCGTCCTCTTAGATGAGGGCGGTCAGATGCTTGTGAGGGTGGCGTGATGCCGGAGACTATTGGTGCCGCATGCCGACGCCTCATTGATGTTTGGGTTGTCGAGTTACAAAGCATGCTGGCAGACGAACGGATTGAAGAAGCCCTGACGTTTTCCCTGGAACTCCACTTTCAGATTCAATCACTTTGTCTTCGTGAGGAAGCAAAGCGAGCGCAGGAGGGGAACGATGAAGATTGCACTGTGCGGGAATAGGCGTTCCGGCAAAACGGCGTTCACTGAGTATCTGGTACGCGAACGTGGGTTTGTTGGCGTGAGTTACACCACGCTCATCAAAATGGAACTGGCTACGGCCCTGGCGTTGGCCGATACCCTGTTCGAGACCGAGGACTTACATGACCGCGCTGATGCGTTGCTTGAACAGATGTTGGCTGACAAGGAGCGTTACCGGGACCTCATCGTCGCCTGGGCAGACGTGCGAGGTTGGAGTGGCGGCGCTCCGCTTGACAAGATGCTCAAAGATTATGCGGACTCCTGGATGGGTGGTTGGGCACACCAGAACATCGTCATTGACAACGTGCGGTTCCCGGAACAGGCGGACGTGTGCCGGAAGTATGGCTTCCTCATTGTGCGTCTGGCTGGCGGGGCGCATGTAGACATCCCTAGCGAGCGCAGCATGGACGGCTATCGTGTAGATATGGGCCTGGACATCGGGAAGTCAAAGAACGTCGGCGCTGATTACTATGCAGCACTGGAACACAGCTACGCGCACGCTTGAAGTAGACAGGCTGGATATTGCCAAGCAACGGGCGTTCCATCTCGTCACACAGATGCTGCATGACCGCTGCATTGAATGGGCGCTTAACGACAACGCCGATGGTTTTGCAGTCTATTTGGTTGGACTACTGGCGCACTGTCTGCGTGTTCAGAAGTCCGTGGAAGTCAACGTTTTCGTAGAGGAGAAGAAGTAATGACACAGCAAGAGCGCGTTATCGCGGGCAAAGCGGCCCTTGGGCTGGCGGACCTGCTCGTTGAACTGGCTTTGGAATACGGTGCGCATTCGGCCCTGGAAGCCTTGCGTGACGAGATTCAGCAATTGTGCTTGGAGTTTGACGTGTACGAGCAGGGGTGTGTGCATGACTTCCATTGAGCAATACCCGGAGTTCGTCAATTCGCATCTCTACAAAGACGGGACAACCTGGGAAGAACGTATGACGCTTGCTGCCCTGGGGCTGTGCGGCGAGGCTGGGGAGTTTGCAGACTCGCTCAAAAAGTACCTGTTTCAGCACGGCGACTACAACGAGAAGCACGTTGTCGAGGAGCTTGGAGACATCTTGTGGTATCTCCAACTTGCCTGCAACCTGCTCCGCGTCTCGCTGGACGACGTGGCGGAAATCAACATGGCGAAACTCAAAGAACGCTATCCGATTGTGATGGCATTGGGGGAAAAGAAGTGATGGTCGAGGAGTGAGTAGTTGATGTCTTGGCCGGTGTTCCGGCGTCCGTAGCGGTGCTGGACGGTGCTCAGGCTGAGGCCCATATGGTATGCCAGGGCCTCGCTGTCGCCGCCCCAGCCAAGGAAGTTCTTAGCGAAGACTTTTCTCAAGCCCTGCACGCTCCAGGGTTTGATAGCCGTGTCAATGGCGCGGGCACTCATGGTCGTATCATTGGACATGAACAGGTGCGAAGATACGTCGGTTCTCTGTGCCAGATAGTTCCCAAGGGCGGCGGCGGTCATGGAGCCGAAGCGCAGTTCCCGGTTCCCGACGTAGAGCGCATTGCCACGGTCGTAGGAGATGGCAATGTCGCCAATGTCCAGGAGCGCCAGGTCGCGGGCCGCTATACCTGTGTCCAACACCAGGCAGACGACGGCGCGGGACACTAACGTCGTGTGGGAACCCAGGAACGGAACGATGGTGTGCATGGTTTTCCCCCTCTTGACAAACACCTTGGCATTATGATAAAACATAGATGCAAAGGTTGTCAAGTCTAGACTAACACCGTGCGCTCGGCACGGAACCCGTAGTGGCCTGGTCTGGTGGTCAGGGTCGGGATCGAACCGACTACCTTGGCATTTTCAGTGCCACTTCCCGTTAGCCTGGACGTAGTACGAGTAGGGAGCACTTTCATGTTACTTCGTGATGCTACGACGGGCTGGCTCTTGGCGAAGCGTTCTGAGACCTATGGAAGCACGCCCAACACCTGTGCTGCACGCATTCAGGTATTTCTCAGGTTCTCTGAAACGCCAGAGGACATCGAGGATACCTCACCCTCTACAATCCGCCAGTTCATTGTCTGGCTGCAAGGTCAGACGAACCCTCGAACTGGTAAGCCACTCTCCCCAATCTACATTAACACACTCTTCGGCACGGTACGAGACCTATTTCGCTGGTGCCAGCGTGAAGGCATCCTACAACGGGATGTCTTCCAGCACATTAAAGCACCGAAGAAGCCGAAGATGCATAAGGACGTGTTCACATCGCCAGAACTCAAGGCCGTCTTCGCCGCCTGCCAGAGCGAGAGAGACAGATTGATTCTCATGACGCTCCTGGATACCAGCATGCGACGGCATGAGCTTTGCTCCGTCACCATCGGGGACTGCGACTTCGAGGCATGCACCATCCAGCTTTGCAAGACCAAGAGTGGCGACGAGCGTGTGGCGTTCATGTCTGCCCGGCTTGCGTCGCTGCTCTGGAAGCATTGCGCGAAGCGGCTCAAGACACCGGACGGCCCGCTCTTTGAGAGCCGTGGGCACAGTATCACCATCTGGACAATAGCCAACCTGTGTTACCTTGTGACGAAGCGGACGGGGATACACGTCAATGCGCACAAGTTCCGGCACACGGCCATCACGCGACTCTTTGAGGCTGGCCTGAGTATGGAGGTCGTGCGCAGCATCTCCGGGCACAGGTCGTATGCGGTCTTGAAAGACTACGCGCACCTGAGCAATAAGAGCGTGGCGTCGGCGCTGAACGCTGTGTCGCTGCTCAAGTCCTAGTGTATTGCACCCATGCGCCGATTATGCGATACTAGAGCATAAACCACGCATGAGAGGTGAACACATGGGAAGTCTAAAGCAATTGGGGGCCGTGTTAAAGAGGGAGAGGTTGAAGAGGGGATGGACGCAGGACGCGATGGCCGCGTACTCGCGTACTTTGGGGGAGGATGTGGCTTTGGTGCAGCCCACCATCCAGCGATATGAGGCAGCAATAGTGACGACGGCACAGCTAGACATGGTGGTCAAGATGTGCCGTGTCTTAGGGGTGCCTCTTGTAGACGTGCTACGTGAGGCGGGGTTTACAGACGATATACAACGAGAACCAGAGCCGCTCAGCGATGTGCACGAGTACCTAGCAAAACATCCAGAGGTGTTGCAGATGTTGCGGGCAGCGGCGCAATCTGAGCAAACCCGATAGGAGCCACAGGGGTAGGGGTGCCGCTCAGCAACTTCTCCGCGTTCAATGTCTCTGCGACCATACCCTCAATGAGCATGGAGAGGTCGCTTTGTGGCACAGAGACACCAGCGTGCTTGAGCAGAGATTGTGCCGCGTCGAGGGCCAAGCCCTTCTTCTGCTCACTGGTCAATTGCTCAGTGAGGCCAAGCTGTTCCACTCCCAGGACAACATTGCGGAGCGTGGCTGCAACGAACTCCTGGCGCTTCAGGGGCATGCGGTGATACAGGCTCAGGAGCATCGCGCCCAAGGCGGGGAGAATGACAGAAACGAAGACGGGCTGCAAAGCGACGAAGGTGTTCCAGTTCATGCGATACCTCGTGGGGACGATGCCCCAGGACAATTCGATAGCATGGGCGATTGCCGCTGCCCCGGCATCGTTGGGATGCCAATTTACAGCGTTTGTGTTGGTAGGAGTGGCAAGGCTGGTGATGTCTACGTAGTCTCGACACAGCGACTTAATTACGTCGTTGTATGCTGACGTGTTTGTGTAACCCGGAGAAGGCCAGATGGAGAGACACGTAACCCGCTTTACTCCAGTGAGACCGGCAAGGATGCGCTCATAGTTCTGCACGAACTGACTGATAGGGACTGAGAACCGAATGTCATTCGTCCCTAGCTCTATAATGACCGTTCCAGGATGGAGGGCTGTCACCTCAGACAGTCTTGGCAGCAACATCGCTGTCGTTGCGCCCCCTTGCGCAATGCTTGTCACAGGGTATCCCAGGCGTTCCGTGTAACCGACGCTGGCCCCGTAGCCCTGAGTGATGGAGTCCCCAAAGGCCACGATAGGCGTAGGCGTCACGAAGACAGGGAACACAGCAAACAGGAACAGAGCTAAGACAAGAACTTTGCCAGGCATTCGTCGCTCACTTGTTTCTGCGCCAGGGAGTACAGCACGTCGCCCCCTTGAAGGGGATAGATAGCGCCCGTCGCCTGCTCCCAAGCCAGGACTCCAAACTCAAAGACCTGGAAGACACCTGGAATCATTGTCGTGTTCAGACGGACGTTGTGGCTAGGAAGCTCATTCGTGCGAGGCGCTCCAAGCCACCATGCCGCGCCCTTGCGCAGATAGTCCCGGAAGCCCCGGACTACCACGTTCGCGGTGCCGGGGAAGTGCAGGGTGGTACCATCATCGGTCACGCCCAGGGGCAACGGAACGGCGTTGCGGTTCAGGTAGACAAAGAGTTCAGACCAGGGGTAGGGGCCAGGGCAGTTCGCGCGTGTCTCTGGCATGATGGTGTCGTGGCCGCAGATGCCCCCGGTCTCGTCTCCGGGGTGCGTTGGTACAGCCCACTTCTCACAGAGGTGTTCGACGAGCTTGAACGAAGCGTCTTGCTGCGCAGGAGTGATGGCGTCGCTATTGTCTGTGTGCGGCTTCACATGTTCAATGGAGAACGTGACGGGATTGCAATTGACAAACTCGTCCCACCACGGAGAGGCGTTCTTGTCCTTGGGACCATTGCCCCAAGCCGTGTCTTCCTCTGCAACGCACTGTACCACGGTTCCGTCTTGACCAATGATGTAGTGTGTCGAGTTCCCGCTGGATGTTGCGAACCACTCAGCGACACCCTGGGCGGAACTTCCTCCTGCGGTGCCGTGAATGATAACCCACTTGCGCCGGTTATCGTGCCCCGGCCACCAGTGCCCGTTTGCGGGCATCCAGAGGGCGGGCGTGTAGTCTTGGCTCATTTGATATGTCCTGAGAGCAGGATGTAGACAAACCCTGAGACGACGGTGCCGACAATGCCTGTAAGCCATAAACGCCATTGTTCAAGGCTCACGACTCGCTGGTTTAAGACCGCAGACGAGATGGAGAGGTTCAGGATGTCTTTGCGCGTTTCGTGCAGTTCGTCACGAATCTCTTTGAGAAGTTGTACTGCTTCCTGGTCCATTGACGAGTTCCCCTGTCGCAATGTTTAGTGACACGTCCTCGTGCGTATACTGCGCGACCAGGGTTAGCAGTGCAGCATCGGCCATGTCTCGCATTGTAGTGTGATACGCAATCTCTGCTTCTGCCCGTTGCTTATGCGCGACAAGCAACTTGGCGCGGTCATGGTCAGCGACCTTGAGGAAGAGTCGTTCCATAGTCCCTCTCGTTGTAGATGGTCAGGTTGTATCGCTCCTGGGCAATCGTGCGCACTTCGGCATCATTGAGCAGTGCCACGAGATGGGCCATGAAGTCTTCGTGTCCCTCAATGCCGTGCTGACACTGACAGATGCACGAGACCGCCACTTCGCCTTTGTGCGCGATGTGGTAGCTGTGTGGGTAGTCGCGGGGATTCAGGTCTTGACCTTGCGGCCAGCGTTTAAGAAACGGATGCATTAGCCACCCCAAACTGAAACCGGAATAGAGCCATTCGTGTTGATAGTTACGTTGTTGGCATCGGCATAGGCCACTGCATATTGATAGGATGCCGTGAGCGTGGCGTTGCTGAGCCACGCCATAGGATGGCAGAAGCCGATGCTATACCCCAGGCCATGCGCAAGCGTGAACTGGCCCCCGGTGTTGGTATAGCCCAGGAACTTCAGCGGCCCCGGACCGTAGCCGTTGGCATGCGCCCACAAGACGTTGTGGGAATAGATAGCGCCGTCCTGTACGATGAACGGGTCGCTGTTTGGACAATTCGTATCATCCTGGATGTGGAAGTCGCCGCCAGTGAGCTTGAACTGGAACCAGCCTGACGTGCTGTTATGGAATACGAAGTCCTTCTGGCCCGTCATGCCGCCCTGTCTGGCTCCAAACCACACCTGACCTTGTGAGCTAGAGCCGCCATCCATGTAGACGACGGGACAGTCACCGTCCACACTGTACCAGGGCAGAATCACGGCCCCTGGCGTTCCTGTCGCGGTGACGGTGATTTTCTGGTAGCTTGGAGACGTGACGGTGCTACTGGCATCAGACACCGAGCCAGTGACAACCAGATTGCCGGAGATGGTCAGTTCGCCGGTGTTGGAGCGGTACATCAGCACATCAGCAACGGCACTGCCCCCAGGCCCCATTGCCACCTTGTAGTTCGGGAGCAACTGGAACCAGGCTTCGGTGTCGGCACCAGAGAAGGCATTGAGGGCTGACGTAGCAGACGCGCCAGCGACGAGGGTGAGGACGGTGCCTGAACCCTGGAAGTTGAAGATAAGAGGAGTATCGGTCATTACTCCAGTGAGCAGGTCGTGATAGTTATTCCACCACGATGCGTCTATCGTGTTTCCTACCCCGTTGCCATTTACTACTATCTTAAGCGGCATGGCGTGTAACCTCGCATACTGTGCACAGCGCATGTAATTTGCTGGAGTACTCGTCCAGGTAGCCCACGTGCTTGCGGTACAAGCCGGAATCTTCTTCCAT
>VFSW01002739.1_pt1 | contig 26543 bp, 27 predicted proteins | sample 5358111 | NCBI WGS metagenome assembly VFSW01 (sample SAMN11554181, study PRJNA540505) | mine drainage metagenome | isolation source: sediment from site ElyBrook_90M | place: USA: Ely Copper Mine, Vershire, VT | collected 2017 | reverse complement strand
TTATCGATTTCAAATTCTTCCGCAATCCGGTCATCGTGTCGGTGCTCGCAGTGTCGTTCATCTCTTTCGGCGGGATGATGGGTGCGATGCTTCTTTTGCCAGTCTTCGCCCAGACATTTCTCCACTATACGGCGACGCAGAGCGGTTACCTCTTCGTACCCATGGCACTCGCGCTTCCAATATTCGCGCCGCTCGGTGCGTGGCTCGCAAACACATTCAACCCGCGCTACACGGTTTCCTTTGGTATGGCGCTCGGCGCGATCGGCCTGTATCAGCTCATTAACCTTGATCCGGCCATGACTTCATTTGATTTCGTTATACCACTTGTTCTTTTCGGCGCCGGTCTCGGGCTTGGTATGGCGCCGCTTACGAACGCGGCGACGACAGCTGTGCCGCTCAACGAAGTCGGCATGTCCTCCGGCCTCCTCAATCTTACCCGCAACATCGGCGGCGCGTTCGGTATCGCCATCTTCAGTACCGTCCTCTCCAATGCCGTCAATGCCAACGTGCTCATGGTAGCGCAGAACTCGCACGTCCTCGGTATTACCTCGGCCACCAAGGCGCTTGCTGTGCAGCTCATCATATTGAAGGCCGAGATCCTTTCCTATGGGGCCGTGTTCGGCTATGCAGCTGCGGCTATGTTTATCGGCGGACTCATCGCGCTCTTCTTCCTGCGGACGACGGTGAGCGAAACAGATATTCCACCGGAGGCGCTCGCCGAGGCACGGGCGGGCGGATAATGTACCCATGAGAAAAACAATCTCTTCGAGACGAACGCATTCTCCACGCGATGTCGCACGCGCGATGTCGCTCTTCTCCGCCATCCGCAGGATCATGCGCACAAGTCTCGCCAAAGGAAAGAAACTAGACCCGTCGACGTGGGTGCGGATTGAGACGATGAAATTCATCGCAGATCATGACAAGCCGAAGATGAAAGACATCGCCGACTATCTTTCCATCACTGCGCCATCGGCAACCTCGCTTGTCGGAGATCTCGCGAAGCGTGGACTCGTTGTGAGTCGCGCCGGTCGGCGCGATCGGCGCACGTTGCGGCTCGCGCTCACGAAGAAGGGGAAGTCAGAACTCAAGAAGGCCGTTGCGGGCGGTACGGAGATTCTTGGAGAATTATTTGCCGCCTTATCGGAAGCGGAGTTCGCCGCGTTCATCCGCGCGCTCGAGCGGATCAAAAAGGCGGCAAGCGAATAAGCTTATTGCGCAGCGGGAGTAGTGGCAGGACGAAGCTGAATAAGATTCGCCGAGACACTCCCGTCACTGTTGGTCGTGCCGGAGACGATGACCGTCGAACCGACCGAGACATCATTCATTGAGCCGCTCACGCTCTTCAAAACACTCGTCAATGGAGTGACGAGAACAACATGCGAACTGCCGTCCCGCGTGTCGAGAGTAATGCTCTCGGAATCCTTGGCGGCGACGGTGCCGGAGAGGAAGCCGCCATTCCCCGTACCTCCGCCGTGCATGAAGACGGTGCCACCGGCTCTCGATAAACTTCCGCGCACATTTTGCGTCGGGTTTGCAGGACGCATGGTGTTTGCTCCTGCGTACCCTATGCCGAGGCCGATAATAAGTGCGATTCCGGCAATGCCCATGGTATTTTTGCTCATACGTATTCTTTTATCGTGTTTTTAATATGCGCTCCCGCCGCATGTTATTCGTAGCGAAGCGCGTCAATCGGATTTTGTCTCGCGGCTCGGCGAGCTGGGTACCAGCCAAAGACGATACCGATTGCCGCCGAGACGCCGAAGGCGAGCAGGATCGACGAGAGCGTTATTTGTGCGGTGACGAGACCGGTCAGCGTCACAATGAAAGATATCCCCCATCCGATTGCGACGCCGATCGCGCCGCCCACGAACGTGAGCGCGATTGCCTCGGCGAGGAATTGCGTATTCACGTCCTTGCTCGTCGCGCCGATTGCTTTGCGCAGTCCAATCTCGCGCATACGTTCGGTCACGGTCGTGAGCATCATGTTCATGATGCCGATACCGCCGACGATAAGCGAGATGCCTGCCACGGCGGCCAAAAGCATCGTCAAAGTCCCCGTGACATTTGAGGCCGCCGAAACGATATCGGCCTGGTTCAGGATGCTGAAGTCTGCTTGTGTCGGATCGCTGATGTTGTGTCGTGCGAGCAAGAGTGCGGTGACGTCATTTTGTACTTGCGTCATCGCACCTTGGCTCGTCGCCTGAATATCTATGGTCGAGAGGTAACGGTTCGATGCGCCCGCAAAGTACTGCAGGGCGGTAGTGAGCGGAACGTAGACGACATCATCCTGGTTGTTGAAACCGGAGGCCCCCTGGGTTTTTGTGACGCCGATGATGGAGAACTGGACGTCGTTAATGCGTATATTCTGACCGATTGCATCGCTTGGTTCTGCCGTGTCGCCGAAGAGGTCAGTGACCACAGTCGGTCCTACGACCGCGACTTTGGCAAGAGAGGCGGAATCGCTGTTGGAGAGAAACACGCCTTGATCCATGTTGATGTTATGGATAGATGCATAGCTCGCTTCAACCCCGATAACCTGCGTATTTGTATTCGCGCCCGCCGCTACGACCTGATACGAGCCGCGGTATTCGCCCGAGACGGCGGCGACGTTCGTCACGCCCGCAATGGCCGTTTCGTCTTCCGGGGTGAGCGAGCGAGCGGCGCCGCGGGCGGCCTCCGCATTGAAGCCGATTTGGCGTGGCACGCCCGGCATCACTTCAAGCAAGTTGCTGCCGAGCGACTCAATCGACGCCTGAATAGCGTTCGTTGCCCCTTGGCCGATGGCGACGAGCGCGATGACCGCCGCGATGCCGATGACGATGCCAAGTATCGTAAGTCCGGAGCGCGCCTTATTCGCCGAGAGCGCCGTATAGGTTTCTTCAACGAGATCGCGGGTTCTCATGTGAGTGCTGGCTCTTCGTAGAGCTTCGTTTCGCGTACTGCATCACGCGGCTTGGGATTTTTCTCATCGGAGATGACCACGCCATCGCGCAGCCGGATGATGCGGTTTGCGTGCTCCGCGATGTCCGGTTCATGCGTGATAAGGACGATCGTACGGCCGTGCACGCGGTTCAGTTCCTGCAGCGTGCCAAGCACGACCAAGCTCGTGCGGCTATCGAGGTTGCCGGTTGGCTCATCGGCGAGAATAAGTGCTGGATCATTCACAAGTGCGCGCGCGATAGCAACCCGCTGAATTTGCCCGCCCGAGAGTTGGTTCGAGAGATGATTGAAATGCTCTTCGGTAAGTCCTGCAGCGCGAAGCGCGGCGGTCGCCCGCTCGTGGCGCTCCTCGGGCGGCACGCCGGCGTAAACGAGCGGAAGCATAACGTTTCTGAGGACGGTCGTGCGGGGAAGGAGGTTGAAAGACTGGAAAACGAATCCGATCTTGTCTTTGCGAATCCCGGCAAGCTCATCGTCCGTCATTGTCGAGACATCCTTGTCGTCGAGCTTATAGGTGCCGGACGTAGGCGTGTCGAGGCAGCCGAGAATATGCATGAGGGTCGATTTGCCGCTTCCGGAAGGACCCATGATGGCGACGAATTCTCCCTCGGCAATGGAGAACGTGATACCGCGAAGCGCAGTGTATGCCTCGGCGCCAGCGCCGTAGATTTTATTGATGTTGCGTATATCGATCATTATTATCCTATCCTCCTCTTCCGAAGAGGACGGCGCCCCCGCCACCCGCGCGTATGCCGCCGGGTGCACCTTGCGCACCGCCAAAGAGCGACGTGCTCTGCGCAGCGGCGGTGAGTGCGGCTGTGCCAGCAATCGTCTTTGTCACGACCTGCGTACCTGCGGCAACGCCGCTCTCGATGATGGTGTTCGTGTCATCGGAAAGGCCGGTGGTGACAGGAACATTTGTGGGGGGAGTCGCTGAGGTCGCGCCCGCCGCGCTCTCGCTTCCAGAAAGCGGCGGATTGAAGACCTCGACATAATTTTGGCCGCCGGAAACCTTTATCGCGCTCGCCGGCGCCACGAGACCTGTCTCCGTATCGACAACGATATCGGCAGTTGCGCTCATGCCGGGCATCACACTCGAGTTTGGGGTGTCGAACGTCACGACCGCATCGTACGAAACGACGCCCGAGGAGACTGTGCCGATTGAATTGACCGAAGAAACCGTACCGGCGATCGAGACGTTCGGAAGCGCGTCAAACGTGAGCGTCGCTTTCTCCCCGACCTTGAGTTTTGCCGCATCCACCTCGTTGACGGAGATGTCGACGCTTTGATTGTCGCTCACGAGCGTGGCGACAGCGACGTTGCTGCCGATCGTCTCATACCGTTGAACCGCAATTGCCGCGACCGTTCCGCTGAAAGGTGCTCGTACGACCGTATCCGCAAGATCCTGCTCAGCTGCCGCAAGCGCAGCTTGTTTCATCTGGATGGTGAGCTCGTCCGCCTGCACTTGAAGCGGGTCGGCACCCGCCTCTATTTGCGCGAGCGACGCCTGCGCTGCTGTGACGGCGCGCTCGTCGCTTGTTACGTTCGCCGCGTCGCTCGCGAGTGCCGCGACATTGCCGTTGGTCGTAGTAGTGTAGCCGGTCAGGGTATTGATCTGAGGCAGGAGCGTCGAGGGGAGTTCGAGAGAGCGATTCGTGAGCGTCGTATTCACGAAGTTAAGGAAGTCCGTTGATGCTTTGAGCGCGTCCGAAATGTCGGCGGCAGTTTGGTACGACTCGGTAATGAGCGCTTCTATCGTGGCGTCGCTTGCGTCGCGCGACGTGGATTTGAAGTCGGCGAGCGTCTGGGTATACGAAGTGTACGCGGTTTGGTATGCGCTTTCGGCGGCGGTGCGGTACTCAATAACTGTCGAGTCGTAGGGCTCGGTCATGTCGCTATAGGCGTATTCGTTCTGTTCGCTCGTGCGGCCTGGAACCGTCGTGCCGTGCAGGATGGTGTCGAGACCAGTGATGACGTTCGGCAAGTCAAGAAAGGCGGTGGAAATGTCGTTGTAGCCGGTTTGATGCACCTGCACGAGGTTCGCCTGCGCCGTTGCGAGCGCATTTTGCGCCGAGGTGAGCGTCGACGTCGCCGCCGGTTCCTGAAGCTGGGCGAGCGCTATTTGCGCTGACTGGAGCGCTTGCTCGGCGCTTACAACGTTCTGTTGCGCCGTCGTAGGATCAATGTAGGCAAGTGCCGTGCCGGCACTGACATGCTCGCCCGCCGTGACGGGTATGCTGAGTACTTCTCCCGAAGATTGCGACTGCACATCGATATTAGAGCTCGCAGACACCTGGCCGGTTTCGGTGACGGAGGCAACGACGGTTCCCGTCGCGACGGTGGTGGTGACATAACGTGTCGCAGTCGAAGGAGCGCTGAGGGCACCAAGGGCGTAGTACGCGCCGCCGAGAACGGCGAGTGCGATAAGCGTGCTCGTGAATTTATGCGCGAGGATATATTTCCAGATTGCGGAAGATCGCGTGGCGGGGGTGTTCATGGTGTTGTTGAAGTCGCGGCGGAAGTGGAGAGCACGCGAATAAGGGCGGCATCAATACGGCCCTGGCTATCGGGTTCGCCAAGTACTACGACTTGGTCTCCCACCAAGAGAGCAGGGAGGGTACCATCGCTGCTATTGCGGATTATCGTCGACGTGCCGACGAGGATCGTCTCGCCCGTCCCTCCGCGTGTTTCCACCGAAAGCGTCGGAAGGGTTACGGCCGTTATAGTCCCGACCGCGCCATGGCTGTTGGGAATGAAGCCGCCATAAGGCAGCGCGAATCCGCCCAGCAAAAACGGGGACGAAAAGCCGCGATCCACGCCATGGCGGACAAACAGAAAGCGATCCCGGCGCGATCCCACGACGACGCCGGCGTGGAAAATGAGAAGGGCGAGAATGAGAGCTCCGATGACGCCTACTACGACACGCATCTTTCCTGAGGGGATTATTTTTTCAATGCCATTCATTTTTATTAAAAGAATTAAGCTGGTAACGCTGGGCGAGTAAAGGCGATGCGCGCGTTGCGATTTGTCTGCCACAAGGACCATACCAGCGCACTGCCGACTGCGGCGAGGAGCAGGAGCGCGATTGATGGCAGCGATGCCGCGAGAGAGTACAAGACTTCTTGCCAGTAGCCACGCGTAAGACTGTCAAAAAAGAGCGAAGCGTAATCGGAGAAGCCGGAGATCTTGAATTCGCTCACTGCATATTGCACTGCGGGAATGAACGTAAGCGCAGAAACAAGGGCGACCGTGCCAAATGCGGCGAATCGGAGACGCGCCGCACGCTGGCGCGCGAGCGCTACGCGGCCTAGCACGGCGGAAAAGAGCGCACGTGGAGGCTCAATTTCCCTGAAAAGCGGCGTATTCCAGTTACTCATCTATGTATATACGAATCACTTCTCGTTTTGGTGCAGGGCGTCGAGGAGCTGCCGGAGCCGCGCGAGACCACGCCGGTGCCGGCTTCTCACGGTATTCGCGTTTTCACCGAGTATCCCGCTTATTTCTTCAAATGACATTTGACTCATATACCGAAGGAGCAATACTTCACGGTAGACGAGAGGAATTTCTCTGAGAAGCGCTTCCACCTCTCGTGTATCGTGCGCACGCGCGACGATTTCGTCCGGCAAAGGCTCGGGATCCGGCGTATCAAAGGTGCGGGTGTCATCAGGCCCATTTCCGATATCCGAGAAGACGGGCGTCTTCTTTTTCCGCAAGTAGTCGATGACAGTGTTTCGTGCGATGCGCATGAGCCATGTCTTGAATTTCGCGCTGCGCGGCTCATAGACGCTGAGACTCTTCCATGCCTTCAAGAACGTATCCTGCGCGATGTCTTCAGCTTCATCTGCGATTGATCGCGCTGCAAAAGAATACACACTTTTCAGGTGACGCTCCACGAGCGACGCGAACGCGCTTTCATCTCCGGCGAGATATTCGGCCACCAACTCTTCATCAGTTTTCTCCATTCACCCGCATTGTATCCCAATCGGCACTTATGCGAATCCCGGGAAATAATCTGTCTTGATGTGGGAGCGAGATACGCCCATGGCGCGGAGCGTCTTCTTAAAAGCCTCGACCATGCCATGCGGACCTGAAATAAAGAAGGTGCGTTCTCGGTAATCGGGGATTTCCCGAGCGATGAGCGCATGGTCTATCATTCCCGTGTGTATGTCCGGCTTCGAGGTCAGCTCGTTCGTTAGCGCGTAAACGGTTTTCATGCCGATTGTGCGCGCCGCCTCGTCGAACACGTCCTTGTACGCGATCTCAGACGCAGTCTTATTCGAATAGAGGAGCGTGACAGCGCGCGTATCTTTCGTGTCGATGAGATATCGCGCCATGCTGCGAAAGGGCGTGACGCCGATACCGCCAGCGATGAAGGCGAGCTTCTTCGTCTTGTCTTTCGGCAGTACGAAGTCTCCCGTGAGATGCGAAACGGATACAGTGTCGTTCGCGCGCATCATGCCGAGCGCGCGTTTGAAGCTGCTTTGCGGCGAGTAGAATTTCACGCCGAGGCGTACGAAGCCGTCTGCCTCGGTCGGCGAGCTTGCGACGGTGAAGAAGCGGCGATTGCCGCGGCTGTCGGCGGAGCGGTGGTCGAGCGTCCACTCCATATACTGTCCGGGGCGGAAGATAAACGGCCGATCCGGTGCGAACACGAATTCGTACGTGCCGTCGGCGAGCTTTTTTCGCCCGACAAGCGTCATAATAAAACGCCGCTTCGGGCTCGCGAGATACGCGAAGACGTTGCCGGTCAGCAAGGCGACTTCCGGCGTGAAGTAGTAGGACCCGAGGTGGATATTAGGCGCGAAGAGGAAGCCGACAATCGCTCCGTAGAGGATCCGCAAGAACCGATTTGGCGGCATCGTAAGCGGCTCGGTGAGCATCACGAAGGCAAGGAAGAAAAACGGAGAATTAAGGAATGTTTGCGTGATTGCCGTGATCGGATTGCCACCGTTTGCGGTGAGTACAACGGTCAAGAGTGCCACGGCTGAAAAGGCGAGGACAAGATCGGTTCGGCGGATTTTGCGCACGATGAGCAAGCCGCCGAGGAATACGAAAGCGAGAAGCGAGAGATTGCCGGCAACCCACCAGGTTGCCGGCCGATTGAGCACGAGCGCGGCGAGTGCGACGCCGAACGCCGCAGGGTTGAAGATGTGCTTATTGCCGAGCGCGAAGATGTATTTCGACGCCATCGCCCACGCCGACACAAAGATGAGAGAACCGACCCCTACAGGGTCGGTGGGAGCGGCCGGGTTTACGATAAGGGCGAGAATGAGGCCGGTGATATAGACCGATTCGACGTTCGGCGTCGCCCCGAATCCTTTCGCGAACAGGCTGTTGACGAGCCAGCACGTCGCGAGGATGACGAGCGTCGAGAATGCGAGATCTGCGGGGCTCTCGGGAAGAACGCCGAAGAAGCCGAACACGGCCGCCGCACCGATGAGCACGATGAGGTAATACAGCACGAGGCGATACATCGTGATCCGGTTAAGGAAATTATCGATGAACGCCATATTATGCTTTTGCTTGAGTAAGTGCCGATGCAAGCGATTGTACGAATGCTTGGCTTGTGAAGGTCGCGCCAGAGACGCCGTCTACGTTCGCGTTCTGAGCCTGGATAGCCTCCTGGGTGAGCATCGGCATCGCCTGCTGGTTGATGTAAACAGAGGTCGAATGGGTATCCGGGTACTGCAGGAATTTTACGTCGGCAAGTTGCCCGTTTTGAATGACGGCCTCCACCTGGACAGTGCCGTAATACGCATCAGCCTGACTGCCCGTATATGATCCATCGATGTATTGGCCCGCCGGTTTCTGTGGAGCCGGCGCGGGCACCGGTGCGGATGCTAGTGCCGTCTTCGAAACCTTGGCGGTTGTGCGGCCTGTCGACGCGGGTGCAGGATTGCTGATTTGAGCAAGTGTCTGCAGGAGTGCTTCGTTCGCGGCTTTGTACGATTGAGCCGGGGTGGCTTGAGCGGATGCGGTCGTGATGGGTTGTTCTCCGCTGACGCTCTGCCACAGGGCGTAGACGGTCGAGATAAGTACTAAACCGAAAGAAAGTGCGAGCTTCTTAAAAATTGACGGACGCGCTGCCGTTTGCGTTGTATTCATACTCAATACTGTATATACGCAGAATGTGGGGTTGATATTTCACTCTCCATCCGAGACCATGCGAATACCGTAGGCGTACACGATGCCGCCCTGCAGGTGACCCGCGACATATACCTCCTCTCCTACGGAGAGCGTCCGAAGGTTAAACCCCTCGGGCGGTACGATGGTCCAAGTCCCTTCATCGGTATCAATGTCCGCGTCATTGTGCGAAATAACGAATGTTGATTTAGTAAAGGAAGTAACGTCTCCGCGATAAATACCTTGATCCGTATGCGAGTCGTGAATTTGCTCATACCAGGATCCAAAAATCGGGAGCTGGTCTTTATCCGCTTCAGAGAGAAGGAATGAATGGAACGGCGTCAACCCCAGGAGGATGCTGCCAGCGATACCTACGATGAATACCCATAGGAAAACGCGAAGGAGGGAAAATCGATATGCGGAAGTGAATCGATATACCAGGAATTCAAGGGCAACGAGGAGGAACAGAAAGAAGAAAAGAAGAGTCCAAGGGAAAAGCATGATGAATGTCAGCAACCCCTGTTCGCCGAACTCAAGCAGGAATCGCATGTTGCTCGCGTGGACGCTGAAGAGAGCAAAACTGAGTGCGAAGAGGGAAGCGGCAAGGACAACCGCAATAGCGGCACCGATAAGGACGGCGCGGAGCATGAAATAAATCCGCGACCGCATGGAAATCTCTCCGCGGTTGATTTTCTCAAGCACGTTTTTCCTGATGTCAGGTTCCTGCGACATATTTCTTTAGTGCTTCGCGGGCGCGGGAGAGACGGACGCCGACGGTACCGATCGGTATGTGCAGCACCTCGGCAATTTGTTGGTAATCAAGTCGCTCCAGATAATACAGAATGATAACTTCCCGATAATTCGGCGCAAGCGCCGCAAGACCGCGCTCAATGAGCTTCTGCATTTCCGCGCGTTCCTCGTCTCCTGCCGGGTCGATTTCATACGCCGAATGCGCCGAGAACAGATCGAGATCGACCGTCACAAACGGCAATCGGCTGTTCTGCCGCATCGTGTTCACGAACATATTATGCGCGATGCGGTATATCCACGGCGAGAACGGTCGTGCGGTATTGAAGCTTTGGATATTCTGGTAAACCTTGATGAACACCTCCTGTACCGCGTCCTCAATGTGCGATTCCTCCGAGAGGAACCTCCGGCCATACCGAAGCAGTTTTGGCTGATACCTACTCATGAGTACACCGAAGGCGTCCGCATTCTTTCCTTGCACGAGTGCGGCAAGTTCCTCGTCGGTCTTCTGCGTCAGATCCTCCGTCATTTGTCGGTTTCAGGAAACGGTATTCGTTGGCGATCCTTTCCCGAAATTCTGGATATTCTCGATTGTCGTGTCGAGAATGCGCGTGACTGCCTCAGTCGTGTTGAAGGCGGTGTGCGGCGTTACGATAACGCGCGGGTGCTCGATGATGTAGTGGTTCGCGAGCGCGACCTTGAGCGCGTCAGCGTTCGGGTGCGGCTGCACGAGAAGCATCGTCTCGTCGACCATGTCGCCCTCCTCTTCAAGCACGTCAAGCCCGGCTCCGGCAAGGATCCCGCTCTTGAGCGCTTCGACAAGCGCTTCGGTTTCGACGACCGCACCGCGCGAGGTGTTGATGAGGTACGCGCCTTTCTTGATCGAGCCGACGTTTTCCTTGTTGATAAGGTGATGCGTGTGCGGGTTATATGGGACGTGGAGCGAGATGATGTCGGACTGCGCGAGGATTTCGGGGAGCGTGGCGAAGGAGAACCCGTTCGTCTCTGCGACTGCAGGAACTGGGTGGACGTCGAAAGCGAGAACCTTCATGCCGAACCCTTTCGCTATGCGGATTGCGTGCATGCCGATGTGGCCGCAGCCGACGATGCCCATGGTCTTATTAGCCAGATCAAACCCGCGCAGACCGATTGGGGAGAATCCGCCCGCTTTGACGCTCGCTTCCGCCTCGGGGATACGGCGCGAGAGCGCGAGCACTAGTGCAAAGGCGAACTCGGCGACGGTGTTCTCGCCATAGAAGGGAACCGTCGCGACTGTGATGCCGCGCGCCTTGGCGGCTGCGAGGTCGATATGATCAAAGCCGGTTGATCGGGTCGCGATGAGCTTTAAAGCGGGGAAGCGAGCGAGCTCCTTTTCTCCCACGAGAGAGTCGATGAAGATGCAGAGCGCCTCGGCGCTATCATCTTTTAAATCAGGAAAGGCCGAGAGCGGCCCCTCGTGAAAAATGACCTCCTCCCCGCCAAGCTTTTCGCGCACATACGCCTCCTCCCATGCTTCACTCGCGAAATAATGTATTTTCATATGTGGATTCCATTCTACACTACTGAGCTGGGACAAATACTAGCGTCCTCTATCCTGCTTTGACGACCATCTGAATGGGGGTACTCTGTAGCAAGTTCAACTGGAGATCTTATGAAATCCTTCAAATATCGAGCGGTACTCTGGGACTTTGACGGGGTCATCTTTGATTCCGACAGAGCCGTCTGGCATGCAGCAAACGCAGTATTGTCGGCGCATGGCCTGGAGCAGGAGCCGTACGAGAAGTTCCGCCACCGAACAAACAACCACTTCAAGTGGTACTTGGAACGCGGCGTCCCGTGGAGTGAGCAAGAAGTACGGGCATTCTTCTTCAAAAACTACGATTCGTCGACCTGCGGTCTGATACCGGGAGTGCATGAAACACTTGCACATTTCCACAGGCAAGGCGTGCGTTGCGGAATCGTGAGCGCCCACCGCTATGAAGATGTCGTGGCAAAACTCGAAAGGTTCGGCATTGCCCGCTATTTCTCGCATGTAGTGGGCGACGCGTATCACAAACAAGAAGCACTGAAAGATGCCTGCACTGTGTTTGAAGTCGAGAGCGTTGAAGCGCTTTTTGTGGGCGATATGCTTTCGGACGTGATTGATGGGAAAGCGGCAGGAGTTATAACGGTGCTTTTCGCGCCGATCGATTCCCCGCATGCCGCTCAAGCCCATCACCACATTACGGACTTAGCTCAGCTGCAAACGCTGATCGTAGATTGAGACCGACCGCAAGGTTGGTCTTTTTGTACAACCCATAGTTGAGCATTCTCTATCCAGTGGAACATTGACGCGTGGTAACGAGAGCTGTAGCTTAGCATCAGTTCTTTTTAGGGAGCGAATGGTGATGCGAATGAAAGCGTGGTGGGCAGGACATTGTTTGATTGACCAAGAAATAGCAGATGTGTCCGCAGCCGAACAGAAGATCGGGGAACTTCAGATGATGCTCGATGTTGGTCAGATGTGTATTCTCACATGCGGAGTAACCATGGCCCCGGACGCGCTCTGTATTGATTGTGTTAATAATGACCGCATCATTTTACAGCGAAATATACGCAAGTCATGAATGGTGCGCCGCCAAGGCGGCCCTCACGAGAGGGCCGCTTTATGTTATGTGCCGTTCAGCTTCGTGTTCAATGACAAGTAGGCGCTCGTATTTTTCTAAACGTTCTTTTTGGCCGAGACCGCCGGCCTTGATGCCGTATGCGCCAATACCATACGCAAATTCCGCTATGAAGGTGTCGCTGGTTTCGCCCGAGCGATGCGAGGCAATGGCTTTCCATCCCGCAGCATACGTCATTCGTACAGCTTCGATAGCTTCCCGTACCGAACCGATCTGGTTCGGTTTTATAAGAACGGCATTGATCGCTCTCGCCTCTTGCGCGGCGGCAATCCTCTTTGGATTGGTGACGGTGAAATCATCGCCGATGATGATGATTTTCCCGCCGATCGCGGCCGTCAGTCCGGCAAAGTCTGCTGGCGCATCCTCGGCAAATGGATCCTCAATGCTTTTAAGCGGAAAGCGAGCGACGAGATCTTGATACACGCGAGAGAATTCTTCAGGGGTGTACGATTTCCCCAGGAGTTCATAGGTGCCGTCGCGGAGCAGTTCGCTCGCTGCGGCATCGATAGCGATAAACGTGTTCGGAAATTGTGAGACGAGAGGAGCGAGCAATTCGAACGGCCGCTCAAGCGTGTCGAAGGTCGGCGCATAGCCGCCTTCGTCTCCCATCGGGACATTGCCGAGTCGCTCGCCGAGTTTCGCGAATGCTTCCCGCGCGATGGGGAGCGCTTCGCTCGCTTCTCCTTCGACGACCAGGATATATTCCTGAAAGGGAAGGCGGAAGTCCGCGTGAACACCGCCGTTCATGACGTTCATGTAGAGTCGCGGCGCGCGCGGGGTCGTTCCTGCACGCTCGGCAATCGCTTTCCAGAGCGGCACGCCCGCCAATTTCGCGAAAAGGCGCTGTGCGGCGATCGAGACTGAGAGGATGGCGTTCGCACCGAGATGCGATTTGTTCGGGGTGCCGTCGAGTTCAATGAGGGCGGTGTCGAGATCGTCGGGCGAAGTGAAGTCACACTCGGCGAGTGCGTGTGCTATTTCGTCGTTCACATTCTTAACCGCGTGCGTCACGCCGTCGTCGACGTCGCGCAGCTCGACCGCTTCGTGCGAACCAGTTGACTTGCCCGAGGGCACCGAGGCTGTCGCCAAGAGAGAACCGGATGTGATTGTCGTCTCGACGGTCGGACGTCCGCGTGTATCGGGGATTGCCCGGGCGCGAATGGTATCAATGATCATGGTCGCTGAGGGAGACCCTCTTCAATCTGGGCGACGTGTTCAAGCGTCTTCACAACCGAATCGGGATTCAAAGACATGCTCTCGATGCCTTCCTTGACGAGGAACGCGGCGAAATCGGGGAGGTCGGACGGCCCTTGTCCGCAGATGCCGAGATACTTCCCCCGTGCGGCGCACTTTCGGATTATCTGGCTGATAAGCACACGGACGGCCTCGTCATTCTCGTTGCCGATGTGCGTCACGATGCCCGAGTCGCGGTCGAGGCCGAGGGTGAGCTGCGTGAGATCATTGCTGCCGATGGACATGCCGTCGAAGAGGTCGAGGAATTCCTCAGCGAGGAGCACGTTCGATGGTATCTCGCACATCATGTAGACCGGCGTCGTCTTTTCCGTGCCTTTGGCGAGCGATTTCGCGACGAGCCCACGCTCCTTCATGATGCCGAGTACCTGCTCCGCCTCCTTGGTCGTGCGACAGAAGGGGATCATCGGGATAACGTTGTCGAGTCCCATTTCCTCGCGGACTTTTACGAGCGCGCGGCACTCAAGCACGAACGCGTCTTTGAATTTCGGATCGTAGTAGCGAGAGGCGCCGCGCCAGCCGATCATCGGATTTTCCTCTTTCGGCTCGTACATTTCGCCGCCAAGGAGCGTGGAGTATTCGTTTGTCTTAAAGTCAGAGAAACGTACGATAACCGGATGCGGAGAGAACGCGGCGCCGATTTTCGCGATGCCGTACGCGAGATTGTCGACATAGAAATCGACAGGGTTCTTCCATCCAGCGGTCTTTTTCGCGATGGCGGCGCGAACTTTCGGCGACTGTTTCTTGAGGTTGAGTATCGCGAGCGGATGCACGCCGATGTTAGAGGCGATGATGAATTCCTCGCGGGCGAGTCCGACGCCTTTGACCGGCAGGAAGGAATTTTCGAATGCGATGTCCGGCGAGGCGATGTTCACCATGATCTTCGTCTTCGTCTCGGGCAAGGCACCGATCGCCTGTTCATGCACAGCGATCGTCGCTTTCCCCGCAGTGACAATGCCCGCGCTGCCAGTCGTGTCAACCGTGACGAGCATGCCAGTCTTCAGGACTTTCGTCGCGTTGCCGCTGCCCACGATTGCGGGGAGGCCGAGTTCGCGGCTGACGATCGCCGCATGACTCGTGCGTCCGCCCTTGTCAGTCACAATAGCGCTCGCCATTTTCATAATCGGCTCCCAGTCGGGGTCGGTCATCGTCGTGACCAATATCTCGCCTTTCTTGAATTTCTTTATTTCCCGCGGACTCATGATGATGCGCGTCGTGCCAGTGGCGGCCCTCGAGCCGACCGAGATGCCGCGTACGAGCTCTTTTCCCTGCCCGGAAACCTTATACTCGACGAGCTTCGAAAAATCGCGTCCGGCCTGCACGGTTTCGGGACGCGCCTGGACGATGTAGAGCTCGTTCGTCCTGCCGTCTTTCGCCCATTCCATGTCCATCGGCGCCCATTTCTTCGCGCGCTCCGAATAGTGTTCCTCGACAAGCGCGCCCCAGGTGGCCATCGTGACGATCTCGTCGTCTGTGAGCACGAAGCGTTTCGTGTCGGCTACGGGCGTCGGGACGATCTTGGTCTGTTCGACCGCCGAACGGCCGGTCGCGTAGATCATCTTCCTCGCGTTTGTGCCAAGCTTTTTCCAGATGATTGGCGACTTTACCTTTCCGATCCTTGATTTCGAGACAAGGTACTCGTCCGGCGTGACGTGCCCCTGCACGATCATTTCGCCGAGGCCGTAAGTCGCGTTCACGACGACAACATCGCGGAAGCCGCTTTCGGTATCGACCGTGAACATGACGCCCGAGGCACCCTTGTCTGAGCGAACCATCTTCTGCACGCCCACCGACAGCGCGACCTTCATGTGGTCGAATCCGCGATCGGCGCGGTAGGAGATAGCGCGGTCGGTGAAGAGGGAAGCCATCGTCCAGACGGCGGCGCGCACAACATCGTCAGCGCCGCGGATGTTGAGGTACGTTTCCTGCTCACCCGCGAACGAGGCGCCGGGCAAGTCCTCTGCGGTCGCGGAGCTCCGCACGGCGACGTCCGTGTTCTTGCCATATTTCTTTTCCATGCGCGCGTAGGCTTTGGCAATCGCCGCCTCAAGGTCCTTCGGCAGCGGCGTCGCGCGCATCTTCTCGCGCACGAGCTTTCCGCAACGCGCGAGATCCCGCAAATTCTTGGTATCAAGTCCTTTGAGCGTTTCTTCGATGAAATTGTCGAGCCCCGTCTCTTTGAGATAGTGATAGTACGCCGCAGCGGTTACTGCGAAGCCGTGCGGGATGCGCACGCCTTTTGGTTCCACGGCGCGAATGAGCTCGCCCAGGGATGCGTTCTTGCCGCCGACCTGCGCGACGTTGTCCATGCCGATATCTTCAAACCAAAGGATGAAAGGATCGTTCATGATTAATTTTTTATCGCGATAATAAGATCAGACACGTTCGATCCAGTATAACCTGTGCGGAGCGCGTCGCCGGTGGCGGTAAAGAAATCGTACGCGCGATGCGCAGCAAGATATTCATCGATCGAGAGATTTTGCGCGCGCGCATGCGCACGGGCCACGCCATCGCCGATGGCGCCCGCGTGGTCGGTGTTGTCATAGCCGTCGGATGCGAAGGGTAGGATAAGCTCGCCCGCGCGGATATCTTGCAGCGCGGCGAGCGCCATTTCCTGGTTACGGCCGCCCTTGCCGTGCTCCTCGCCCAGGGTCACGGTGCTTTCTCCGGCGTAGAGCAGAGCGGTTTTCCCAGGCGCGTTGCGGAGCTTCTCCGCGATGGAGTGGGCGACGTCGCGCGCCTCTCCGGCGAGACGGTCGTCCACGATTGTTGCGTCGTACTCGCGCCGCGCTGCTTCATCCCGCATCGCAGAGAGCGCGTCCTGATTCGTGAGGAAAAGAATATTAGTCACGCGTTCGAAATACCGCGGTTCCTTCGGCGTTTCGATGCATGCTATGTCTGTCGCAGCGATGCCGTACCGCGCGAGAATCGTCCGTGCGTCGACGGCGGTTGAAGTGTCGAGCACGGTCGGTCCGGAGGAGATGTATTCGATATCGTTCCCCGGCACGTCGGAAACGATGAGCGACACGACTTCAGCCGGATACGCCGCCGCCGCGAGCGCGCCGCCGCGCGCATGCGAAGTATGCTTGCGCACCGTGTTGATGTCCTGTATCGAAGCGCCCTTGGCAGTGAGCTCTTTGAAGAGCGCGCTCTCGTCTGCGCAGGTCATCGGCGCCTCGTGCAGACAGAGCAGGGTCGAGCCGCCGCCCGAGACAAGCATGATGACAAGATCGTCTGCCGTGCGGGCGGTGAGGAATTCGACGACGCGCTTCGTCGCACGCTCATTCGCTTCGCTCGGCAGCGGGTGCGTGCCGGTATGCAATTCGATTTTCTTTAGTATAGGCCGCTCTGCCGAAGAGACATCGAACGCGACACCGTTCTCGAGTGAATCGCCGAGTATCGTTTCGATCGCCGAGGCAGCCGCGAATGCGCACTTGCCGATTCCGACGAAGAAAACGCGTCTTCCCGCGAGGTTGTAGGTGATGCCGTGCACGCGAAGTTCGCCATACTCGATGCTGAGCGTGCGCCCGAGCGCCGCGTCGGCGTCGACAGCCGCATAGCCCGCCTCTGCTATCGAGAGCGCGTCAAGACGCAGCGCGTCGGTCGCAAGTTCGTCGAAATTCCGTATGCGGCGTGTCATCTTCTCAGAGTACCCCAACCGCGCGGTGTGGCGCATACGTTATGAACAGGGCGATTCCAGAGTCCCTTCCTCCACAGGCGGCACGTATGTCTTCGTGCATCTGCTCACGATGAGCAACGGTGCGGGCGACGTGAAGCACCTGCAAATGATTCTTAACAGCGATCCAGATACGTAGGTTGCTCAGACGGGAGCAAGTTCGCCCGGACAGGATACCGATTACTTCGGCGCGCTGACAGGAATCTCGGTCAAGACGTTCCAGGTCAATCAAATACAGCATTGCCGCGCCGGGAGAGGATGGCTACGGCATCGTCGGACCGAAAACGAGAGCCAAGCTCGCAATGGTGCCTCGTCCCGTAACGGAAGCGCGGTCTAGGCGTACGTGCCCACGCACAGGAGTATGATGGATCCTTATGAAAGAAACGCGGCTCATCATGGGCATGCCCATCGAAATAGAAATCGTTGGCTCCGGCGCACAGGCCGCGCTTGAAGCGGCATTCGCCTATTTGGTAGCTGTCGACGCGCGTTTCAGCACATATAAAGAAGACAGCGAGATCTCACGCATCAATCGCGGCGAGATCGAAGAGAACGCGACGAGCGTCGAAATGCGAGAAGTCTTTGCGCTCGCTGAGAAGACGAAGAAAGAGACCAGTAGCTACTTCGATATCCGCCGCCCGGACGGGCGTCTCGATCCTTCTGGCATCGTGAAGGGCTGGGCGATATTGAACGCCGCCGCACTCATTCGCAAAGCTGGGCACGAGAATTTTATGGTGAACGCAGGTGGCGACATTGCGATGAACGGGAAAAATGCGGAAGGGAAGGAGTGGAGTGTTGGTATCCGCAATCCTTTCAAGACGAGCGAGATCGTAAAGGTTGTGTATCCGCGCGGAAAGGGCGTCGCAACCTCGGGCTCGTACATCCGCGGCGCGCACATTTATAATCCGCACACACCCGGAGAAAAATTAAGCGACATCGTGAGTATTACCGTCATAGGCCCCGACGTGCTTGAGGCCGACCGCTTCGCAACTGCGGCCTTCGCGATGGGGAAGGGTGGCATCGCCTTCATCGAAAGTCTCCCGGGCTTCGAGGGTTACGCGATCGACGCGCACGGCGTCGCCACTCTCACGACCGGCTTTGGGGCGTATACCAAATAAATCAAGTCCATGTATAAATCATTTACAGCCGAAGAACTTAAAAAGCTTCTCAACATTCCACCCGCATATAGCGTCAAAGGTCTCTTGTCCTATGGCGCGTGGGATGAAAAGAAACATTTCGATAAAATCCAGGAAACACTTGATGGGCTTGGGATACGATATATCCCACGGAAATTGGAAGGCTTCCTTTCTCATATTCTTGAGCTGACGATAGACACCAATATTTATTGGTTTACCGTTATGTATGGCGGTGCGCAGTTGTCCGAGTACGTACATCTCGCGTCCCTATTCGGTTCAAAGAAAAATATACATATTGGTAGTTGCGGCGGGTTATATTCAGAAATGAACTCTCTGGATCTGCTTATGCCCTCTTGGAGTCATGGGAATGAGAGCACGACAAGAACGTACGAGCCAGACGCGGCTGATTTCAAGCACTGTCCGGATGGCTCATTGTCTAAATCTATACGGGCGAAAATCAAAGGGAATTACAAGGTTTGGAATGGACCAGTGGTGAGCAATCAAGCAATGATGGGCGAAACGTGGGACGATGTACGGTCTTGGTCGGAGAATGGTTTCTACGGCGTCGAAATGGAAACCGCTACGATTTTCTCTGTATCAAATCATTTCCACGTTCCAAGCGCGGCGCTTGTGTATGTCTCGGATAACTTAATTAAAGGCCAGACAGTTGGCGATGAGAGTCACACGCAACAAAGGGTTGTGCGCGAGGATGTGAAGAACGAAGTGTATAGAATCGGAGTTCGTACACTTGTTGAGTAACACATGGAAGTCAAATCGACTTTAAAGAATCGCTCGGGTCAGACATTGCCGATTATATATCGTGATCTCGACTCGATTGATGAACTCAAAGGGAGAAAAGTAAAGGGCGTACACGCTTTTTGTTTCTGTGGCGACAAGCTCGTTATCGTATATTCAGACGTGAAGGGATATTGGACACCGCCGGGAGGCGGGGTGGAGCCAGGGGAGACGGTTGAGGAAGCAATCATTCGTGAAGTGCTTGAAGAAACAAATATGCGCGTCTTGAAGCAGAAAGTTCTTGGCTATTTGGAAATTTTCGAACCGGAGAGAATTGTCACACAAATCCGTTCGGTGTGTATTGTCGAACCGGTAGGAGAATTCATCTCTGATCCCGATGGCGACGTGACAGAGATAAAGCTCATCGATCCGAAAGATATAAAACAATATTTCGATTGGGGTGAGATCGGCGAACACGTGCTCACTCGCGCCCTGGAGCTTAGGAATTCTTTGTAATTTTAGGCATTTTGTCTCAAAGTTAGGATCACCTTTTGCCTCCGAGACCGAACCGTACATCCCACATTTCCGGGAGATTGCGTTTCTTGATCCATTCTAGGTAGAGATCGTCGGCGCCCGATTCGATGTAGTCTTTCTGCGTGAAGCCGAGCTGTTTCGCGACATTGTGAATATTGGAGGATTCACCCTCGACTTCTATCCACGCACCGTAAGGATAAATGTCGAGTGTAATTTCGGTATCATGCGGGCCAGTGAAGATTATTCTCATTTTCTCATATGAGTTTTCCTCGACGAACTCTCCTTGCGAAGAGATGACACTCAACGCATCTTCACAGGAGGTTCCTTTATACAATGTTTCCTCGATCTCTTTCTTGACGCCTTCCTCAACTGCTATCCGATATTTGTGAGTGACATCCACAAGTTGGCGTTCGAAATCGTCTTGTATGCGCAGGCGGATTTTCTTCTTCTCGTCAGGTACGCCATAAATCACGTCGCGCAGATACTCAGTCTGCACATATTTCGCGATAGAACGGATCTTCGCGAGCGCACCAGATATGTCCTGCACTGAAAGCTTTATTTCCTCCTCAAGTTCCGGGCCGTTTCTTTGCATGAGAATAAATATATGGTCAACTTCGATTATGCTAACGCCTCACTTAAGAACTCGACTGCCCTTGGATATGCGTCAAGCTTATTCTGAAGTTTTGCGATTCCGTGCCCTTCGTCTGGATATACAAGCAATTCAACGTGTCTGCCTATCTCCTTAAGTCTTGCGACCACTTGCTCTGCCTCGGAAAGCGGAACCCTCGGATCATTCGCGCCATGAATTAACAGCAACGGTGCTTCTATTTTTTCAATCGAGTGTATGGGAGAGATCTTTTCCAGAAGTCCTCTGTCGTTCCCTAGCGAGCCGTACTCGGCTTCTCGCAAGGCGCGACGATATGCGGCAGTGTTTTCAAGGAACGTGACAAAATTCACGATGCCTACTATATCAACTCCTGCGGCCCACAGTTTTGGATAGAATGCCATACATGCGAGAACCATGAATCCGCCGTAGCTTGCCCCGTACAATGCAATCTTGGAGGTATCCATGTCAGACATGCTCGCGATGTGATCGTGTAGCGCAATGACATCCTTTACCGAATCCAGACGTTTCTCCACATCATCGAGTGCCATGTACGATTTCCCATAACCCGAGCTTCCTCGCACGTTCGGCGCAATCACCGCATATCCATTATGCACCAAGTACTGCATCACTGGCTGATATACTGGCTTATACTGCTCCTCGGGACCACCGTGGATATTTATCACCACCGGAACCTTCATCCCCCGTTTGATCCCCCTCGGTCTGTAAACGAAGGCTGGGACTGAGAGCCCGTCGAACGACATAAAGCGGATGAGTTCTGGTTCAACCATCGCTTCAGGCGGAACACCTTGGTGGCTATGCGTAAGTTGGAATGATTCTCCTGTCTGGAGGGCAAGTATCCATACGTCCGACGTTCGAAGTGAATCTCCAAGGTTGAACGCTAGATGGGATCCGTCCTCAGAGAATCTGGTTTGATAGATATTACCCGCAGGCAAGTGGTACGAATGGGTCTCGAATCTTGTCGGATCATATATCGTCATTCGTTCATATCCATCCTCGTTTACGGTAACGGCTATATTCTTGCCGCTCCGATCTATAATGGCGCTTCCAATGTCCCAGTCCGGAGTAAGTACATATTGGGATTCCTTTTTAGCGAGTGAGTAGCGAGCAAGACCAGCGAATTCTCTACCCTGATCTTGCACAAGAAAGAAAGCGGACTCATCAGGAAGCCAGAGCGCTCCCGCATAAAATACATATTCCTCGTGCGGAGTGAGGTGGTCGACCGTACCTGTCTTAAGATTACAAAGATGGAGATCCGTGTTCGCATTTGAATGAGTTTCTCGTATGGTCATGTACGTGCCTTGTGGGGAGAATCCCTCCGACTCGCAATGTCCTCCTTTATTGAAAATACAGCGCTTCTCGAGCGTATCAACATCCATCACATACACATCGAAATCTTTTCCATTTCTTTCGTTCGACGCGAAGCAGATGCTCTTCCCGTCCGGGGACCACCCTCCGAAGCCATGCTTCACATCAGGCTTAGTAGTGATGTTGGTGATTTGTCGAGTACTGAGATCTAACAGATAGAATTGCGTTCGCTCATTGCCGCCTTCCGCCTTTCCCAATATGAGCACATCTTTAGTCGGAGAGAACCGCACGAAAGAAACATGGTCTTGAAAATCTGTAAGCTGTTCAGGCACTCCCCCTTCAGCAGGCACAAGGAAAACTTGAGACGTGCCCGTAACGTTACTCAAATACGCAACCCGCGTACCGTCAGGACTAAAACTCGCGCCCCCGGCAGATTTGACTTCCAAAAAGTCTCTTATTGTATATGTTGTATTCATTTCTCCTAATTATAACTTGTCTCTTTGAGACATGAATAAAAAAGTAGGGGGTCCGTTATCTATTAAGATAACGGACCCCTGGCCAGCGATTAGTGACCGCAGCCGGAGCCTCCTTCACCGCTACCTCCGGACTGTCCATTTCCGCAGCTACCGTCACCGTCGCAACCGCCACTGCCCGAGCCGCCGCCGTGAGCACTCATTGGGAAAGGACTGCTCCACGGCAATTCACTACGATTGGGTTCCATCTCATACCTCCATAACAGAACGACTGTTACCCCCGTTGCGGACAATCCGTAACAAGAACAGTCCGTGATACTCTACACAAAGAAGAGTGCGGTGTCAAATCGAAGCTCGGTTGCTATATCTAGCACTCTGTGACATAATATCATTATGTTAAAACATGTAAAGAAATGGTATTTCATCAACCCGCTTATTCTGCAGAAGCTGATATGGATGCCGACTTGCCCCATCCTCTTCGGTGTTGTCGCCCTTACAACCGGCTTTGGCATATATGAGCTTAAATCGTTTCCAAGATGACCTCCAAAGCCAATTACTTCGCATATCCATATGCTGGCATGTCGTTAAAATATCGATATGATCCGATAAGAATCGTGCATATTATCATGTGGCCAATATTCTATCTGGTATTTAAATTTTTCTTGAGATTTAAGGCAATAGATACCGAAAACTACAAAAACATACAAGGTCCTGCGATCTTTGTTTCCAATCACGGAACCTATCTCGACCCATTCTTAATCGGTGCCGGCATTCCGTGGTTCTCACATTTTCATGCGATACATTTTTTAGCCCACGACACCCTTTTTGAAGATAAGTTTCTCAATATTATATTGAAAGCGTACGGCTCTTTTCCTGGCAGAGCGTACAAGGGAGATGAAAGCGTTTTTAAAACACCGTCGGAACTTCTGTCCAAAGGGATATCGATAGGAATCTTTAAAGAGTGGTGTTACGACACGAATCCCGCGAAGGGATATATTCCTAAAATGATTTCAACGCTTAGTATACAGAACAACGTTCCTATAATCCCAATTTTTACCTACGGGATTTATAATGAGGGTATCTCATGGAGGACTTTTTTGAAGCGGAAAAGGATAGTTCGAGTGGCATACGGAAAGCCGATATATCCGGATAAAGATACTAACGAGCAGAAATTGACAGTCTCGATAGAAAAAAACTTCAATCAAACAAAAACAGCTTTTATAAATTCTCTGCATCAGAATGAGAAAGTTTTCTGGAATGGTTATGCTCACTTTTACCATCACCTGGAAAAGACCGATCCCTATAACGATTTGTTACGAGAGATAAACACCATGCTTCCTGACCACTTGAGTGGCAGATGGCTAGACGTGGGCAGTGGTTCTGGTGGGATTGTAAATTTACTCGTGAAGAAAGCAGACAAAAACAGCACGGAGGTCCATTCGTCGGATCTTGACCCACATATGTTGAAGCAGATATCCGAAAGGTTTGCTGACGAAAAAATCGTACATGTTCGGCATTTGGATCTCTCGTCCCCACTTGATCTCAAGAATTCATATTTTGACGGAATTACCGCAAATCTAGTGTTGCCCTATGTCGTGCATCATCGTGGAGAAATCGGAAAAAAATCATTAATACACTTACTTGAGAGTCTCCATAAAGCATTACGTCCAGGAGGTGTCTTGTTGTGGTCGACGCCTAGACATAACGTGAGCTTCTTCCGGGTGTTCGTGCGTTCGTGGCGGAGTATTATTGATTCTAGACACTTAGAAAATTTATATTATGGACCAACTATATTTTGGCATGCTATTAAGATACAAAGGAAAGGTGTTTCTGGAATATATTCGTTCTTAAAACCAGAAGAAATCAAAATCATTTTGGAGAAGGTTGGTTTTACGGAGATAATGTTTAAAAGGTCGATGGCGGGTCAGGTTGACGTTGTCGTTTGTAAGAAGAAATGATTACTTTCCATAAAGTCGAGATGCTAAACTTATACTTATAACATCTGGCTTCTTTTTATGAATTTCTATGCTATTTCTGCGCTCGTGAATGTGGCCACCAGTACTGTGCTCGGCTTCTTAATAGTGTTTTCTAGTCCACGCAATCGCGTTAATCAACTTTTCTCCTTGTCCGCTTTTGCTGTTGCAGTATGGGGGTACGCTTATTTCCTTTGGCAAATAGCAGATAACCAGGTTTCTGCGATGTTCTGGGTACACGTACTGATGGCGGGCGCAATCTTTATTCCGTTCTTTTATTTCCATTTTGTTGTTCGCTTCTTGAATCAACAGCGTCAGTTGCGTTGGTTCGTGCGGATTGGTTATGCAGTTGCGATTTTCTTCAGCATTGTCAACTGGAGCCCGCTATTCATTGCCTCTATTGTTCCGCAAGGTGGATTTCCGTTTTGGCCGATGGCTACCCCATTATTTTCGTTATTTTTGATCATTTGGATGTTGTACACAGTGTATTTTATTCAACTCTTGTTTAAGCGATTGCGTGTTATTGACAATAAAGAGGAAAAAATACAGATCCGCTACATACTTATCGGAACTGTCATTGGGTATGCGGGAGGTTGTACCAATTATTTTCTCTGGTATGGAATTCCTATCTTACCGTACGGGAACATCTCCACTTCGGTGTATCTTATTATGGTCGCATACGCGATACTAAAACACGGTCTGTTCAGTGTGAAAGTGATTGCAACAGAGTTCATCGTCTTTGCGCTCTGGCTCTTTGTGTTCATTCGTATGCTTCTTTCAAGGACAACAATGGACCAACTCCTCAATGGGGGACTACTCGCCGTACTTCTTGTCATTGGTGTATTGCTTATACGGAGTGTAGATAGTGAAGTTGAACAGCGGGAGAAGATACAGAAACTCGCGGCGGAACTACAGGAGACCAACGAGCGACAAGAGGGACTTATTCACTTCATCGGGCACGAGGTGAAGGGATCGTTGACCAAAAACACAGGCGCATTCGCGGCGCTCGCCGAGGGCGACTTCGGCCAGCTCCAGGACAGGATGAAACCGTTCGTCGAACGCGCGCTTGCGGAATCGCGCCAGGGAGTCGATTCGGTGACAAACATCCTCAAGGCGGCGAACCTGAAGAAAGGAACGGTGGTCTACACGAAAGAGCCGTTCGATTTCAAAGCGCTCGTAGCGGAGGCGGTCGAGAAGGCGAAGCCAGCGGCAGCGCAGAAAGGTCTTACGCTTTCCTTCACTGCTGATGACTCGTCATATCAGATGACCGGCGACAAGGCGCAGATCAACAACCACGTGCTGCGCAATCTGATTGACAATGCGGTCAACTACACCCCCTCGGGCTCTATTGATGTGTCGCTCAAGAAGGAGAACGGAAAGATTGTGTTCAGCGTGAAGGATACCGGCGTTGGCATCACTGAAGAGGATAAAAAGCGGCTTTTCACCGAGGGCGGCCATGGGAAGGATTCGCAGACGGTCAACGCTCACTCGACCGGCTATGGTCTCTACATCGCGAAGCAGATCACCGAGGCGCACGGCGGCACAGTTCATGCCGAGTCCGAAGGCGCAGGAAAGGGCTCGACGTTTGTTGTGGAGTTTCCTTTATAACCCAAGCGGGAGAGCTTGACCTTCCTGGATAGCGCCATTTTCATCTGAAGACCCATCAGTTTTTATAGTCTGGGTCGTTTGCGTAGTAGTTGATGCGGTTGTCGTAGCGAAGGCGGGTATCTGGAGCTCGGCGGCTGCGCGGGTAAGCACGTCGAGACGCGCGGTGGCAGAGAGGGAGTCATGAAATGCTTCAGCCGCGCCACTCTCGTCGTGCTGTTCAAACAGCGCGTGTCCTCGCTTCGTGAGTGCAGAGGCGCGGGCGAACTCGTCGCGCGCGCTTGCCGAACTCGAAGCGTCGAGCGTGCTTGAAGCCGTGCCGATAATGTCTGCTGAAGTGCGCAGCGCCTCGTCTGCCGCGTCCTGCAGATATTGTACATCCTGACGGTCTCCAATTTTCCGTCCTTGTACGGAAGCGCGCGCTGACGAAGTCGCTTGTGCCTCATCGCTCGCCTGCAGGCTCGTGATCGAAGCGATCTGCGCAGCAATAGCCGCCTGAAAACGAGCAGTCGTGCTCACGCCCCGCGAATGTCTGTCCACTGCGGCGAGCACGTTCTCATATGCCGCGAGCCGAGCCGCAAACCCAGTCGCAAGCACGATTGCGGCGGTCGGGTCCTGCATGTGTTCGCGCGCTACGGTAATCGCTGCGCCGCCCGCGTTCTCGCTGAAATTTGCGGCGAGTGCAATCTCGGTGGTGGTACCAAGCTTCCCCTCGCTCGCGAGTTTTGCGGCCTCATCAATGCGGCGTTCCGCGAAC
>VFSW01002738.1_pt1 | contig 26544 bp, 20 predicted proteins | sample 5358111 | NCBI WGS metagenome assembly VFSW01 (sample SAMN11554181, study PRJNA540505) | mine drainage metagenome | isolation source: sediment from site ElyBrook_90M | place: USA: Ely Copper Mine, Vershire, VT | collected 2017 | reverse complement strand
ACCAGTGGCCCCTGCCGTGTGAAGGCAGTGCTCTACCCCTGAGCTAACCGCCCTTGCCGGAATACGGGATGCTCGATGCCGAGGGAGTTTCCCTACTCTATGAGCCGTTCTCCCCGTGTTGCGAGAAAGGACGGCCATTCTACACGTTTTTCAGGATTTTACGCAATCTACATAAAAGCGTGATTCGCCGTTGCTGCCGGTTTTCGACAGTCCGTGGATATCGGTTTCGAAGCCGGGAAAGCGCTGGTTGAACGAGCGTGCAAACTGGAGGTAGCGCACGATGGTGGCATTGAAGCGTTCGCCGGGGATGAGTAGCGGAATGCCCGGTGGGTAAGGAGTCAGCAACACGGAAGTGATACGCCCTTCGAGTTTATCAATTTCTACCCGCTCGGTTTCGCGATGAGCCATGCGCGCAAAAGCGTCAGCAGGTTTCATGGCGGGCACCATATCGGAGAGATACATCTCCGTGGTTAGTCGAGCGACATCATTGGCCCGGTAGACTTCGTGAATTTGGTCTGACAACTGGCGTAGCCCCCAGTTTTCGTATCGGGGATATTTGGCCACAAACTCAGGTAAGATACGCCACAAGGGTTGGTTCTTGTCATAGTCGTCCTTGAATTGCTGAAGCTCTGTCACCAGGGTATTCCATCGACCCTTGGTGATCCCGATGGTGAACATGATGAAGAAAGAGTAGAGGCCAGTTTTTTCTACGACTACGCCATGTTCAGCCAAGTATTTGGTGACCACGCCAGCCGGGATGCCAATGTCGTGGAAATCCCCATCCACATCCAGTCCAGGGGTGATAACCGTAGCCTTGATGGGGTCCAGCATATTGAAGCCGGGAGCAAGATTGCCAAAACCATGCCAGCGCTCCCCAGGTTTAAGCATCCAGTCACTGCGGTCGCCCACCCCTTCTTCCGCCAGATATTCCGGGCCCCATACTTTGAACCACCAGTCTGCCCCCCATTCTTCATCCACCTTACGCATGGCACGACGAAAATCCAAAGCTTCGCTGATGGATTCTTCCAGCAGTGCGGTACCCCCTGGGGCCTCCATCATGGCTGCAGCCACATCACAGGAGGCAATGATGGCGTACTGTGGACTCGTGGAAGTATGCATGAGATAGGCTTCATTGAAACAATCGCGGTCCAGTTTCCGGATTTTACTATCCTGTACTAGAATTTGCGAAGCTTGGCTCAGTCCTGCTAGGAGTTTGTGGGTAGATTGGGTGGACATGACCATGGATTCGTGACAGATGGGGCGGTCACGACCTATGGCATGCATATCCTTATAAAAGTCGCTGAAGGAGGCGTGAGGCAACCAAGCTTCATCGAAGTGTAACGTATCGATGACGCCATCCAGCAGGTTTTTAATGGTTTCAACATTATAAAGGATGCCATCGTAGGTACTTTGGGTCAGAGTCAGGACACGGGGTTGGACTGTGCTGTCCCCAGCGAATGGATTGGCCGCAATTTTGCGGCGGATGTTTTCGGGTTTGAATTCGTCCAGAGGAATGGGCCCGATGATGCCGTAGTGATTGCGGGTAGGCATAAGAAACACGGGAATTGCCCCAGTCATCATAATGGCATGGAGAATAGATTTGTGGCAGTTGCGATCCACGACCACGATATCGCCCGATGCCACCGTAGAATGCCACACGATTTTGTTGGAAGTGGAGGTTCCATTGGTGACAAAGAACAAGTGATCGGCATTGAAAATGCGCGCAGCATTCCGTTCCGAGGCGGCTACCGGTCCGGTATGGTCCAACAACTGCCCCAGTTCATCCACGGCATTACACACGTCAGCACGCAGCATGTTTTCCCCAAAAAACTGGTGAAACATCTGTCCTACCGGACTTTTAAGGAAGGCCACGCCCCCTGAGTGTCCTGGACAATGCCATGAATATGAACCATCGGAAGCGTAGTGAGTCAGTGCGCGAAAGAAGGGGGGGGCCAGCGAGTCAAGGTAGACGCGCGCTTCCCGAGCGATATGTCGCGCTACGAACTCAGGAGTATCCTCGAAAAGGTGAATAAAGCCATGGAGTTCCTTAAGAACATCGTTGGGAATATGACGCGAAGTGCGGGTTTCACCATAGAGAAAAATGGGGATATGAGCATTGCGCCAGCGAATTTCTTGCACAAAGGCACGCAGATGTCGTAGTGCCGCTTCCATTTCGCTGGGTGAACCGCCTCCGAATTCCTCATCATCAATAGATAAAATAAAAGTGGAAGCCCGACTTTGCTGTTGGGCAAAGGAGGCCATGTCGCCAAAACTGGTAACGCCCAGCACTTCAAAGCCTTCTTTGACAATGGCATCAGCCAATGCGCGAACTCCCAATCCGCTGGTGTTTTCCGAGCGAAAATCCTCATCGATGATGACCACGGGGAAACGAAATTTCATGGATGCTCCAAGCTGAGATCGGGAATTAAGTAAGGGCTAACATACAATTATAGCTTTTTTTGACGGAGTAAAAGGTTGATTGAATTTATTTTTGGGATTAGGGTGTGGTGCGAATCTGGGAAATCCCGCCATTCCCCCGAAAGTGTCAAATTGTCTCAGATAACAGGGTTGTTCCAAGGGCCTGCAAAAAATTTCACAAGGAAACGTAATAATTATGCTACGATTCTGCTACAGAATGACGGCAGAGAACCGTTGAGATTGTAATGATTTATTAGCTTTGGTGGCGTTAAAAATCACCGGATCAGGTGATGTACGTTGCTACTAAGAATCGGCTATAATTTGTTTTTTTACAGCACAGAGAGCGGGATAGCTATTTGCTCTCTGACATAAGGGGGAAACAACCATGACTCTACATGAAATAGAGTTGGCTCGTGTTGATACCGACGAGCTGAAAAAATTCTGTAATGCGCCTTGGCGCTACCATGAGACAGGGGTCAAAGCACAGGCGCAGTTGGCGTGTCGCACGTGGCCCATGCTGGAAGAGATTTCCAGTTCTTGGCAGCAGTCGTCTTGAAAGACGGGGTTGTCAGGTGAAAAAAATATCCGTGATAGGTTTGGCAGGTGGTGTGGGCGTTACTACGGTTGCAGCCCAGCTGGCTTACGCTATGGCGACGCAGCGCCAAGCTGTGCTGGCAATGGATTTGTCTCCTGACAACAGTCTCGCGAGTCATCTGGGTTTGGGCTTAAGCGAAAATGATGGATTTGCTCGTCGAATTCTGCAGAATGAGGATTGGAAAGATGCCAACTATCGCAATCCTCAATTGATCGATTTTGTACCGTTTGGGCGATTGACACCTCAGCAGGATCAGGATTTCAACCGTTGGATAGAAGCGCGTCCGGACTGGCTGCAGACAGAGTTGGGATCGCTGGAGATTTTACCCAGTACTACCGTGGTTTTTGACTGTGCGCGTATGAGCACGTCATTACAAGCTCAAGCGGTCTGTATTTCTGATCAGGTCATTATGGTTGTTGATACGGGATTGGCGGCGTTGACGCGTTTGCGGCAAGTTGAGGAAAATATACGCAGGCTCTCCCCGCGGCCAAAAATTCATGCGTTACTCAATAGTTTTGATTCCGCTCTGCGGTTGGACCGAGATGTTCTCGCCGTTATTCGTGCGGAATGTGCTGATTTGGCGATTCGTGTGGTACTCCACCGCGACGAGGGCTTGCGAGAAGCCTATGCCCAGCGGGGAGATATCTTTTCCAAAGCACCTTCGTCACAAGCTGCCCGAGACTTCCTGTCACTGGCAATCTGGTTGACGGATCCTGAGCCTGAACGGGTTTCCGCATGAAAGAGTCACAACATCGCTCCTCTTTCTCATGGGAAGGATTTTTTCGGGCGAATGGAATTAATCCATCCAATGGGTTAAAATTTATCAAGTCATTGATATTTAACAACACGACCGGAACATCCGTGGCGATAGGTGGGGCCCCTGGAGTGGTGGATCAGGCGGGGTTTGCTGGCTATTTTCCTCATATCAATTTCGAGTCGTTTCACGTTGCTGATATTGTCAGGCTACCGCTGCAGTTGTTGTGGTTGCTATTGCTGGCAGTCATTTCCACATTGAAAAAAAGATCATGGCGGTCTTCAGCACCAAAAATGACAGTCCCTGGTTCGGATACCTTGCTGGGCTTCCTGCGCAGGGGGTGGAGTGCTGTTCTTCAACAGGGGTTGGATCTGCGCGGGATTTTGTCAAAATCTACCGACTTTATAGTGAAGAGAGTTTCCCTTACGGTGGTAAGGCAAGAAAAATTCATGGGGCTCATGGAACATCGCCCCACCCAATTTCTTATCTATGCATTTCTAGTGCTTGTCCTGATGTCTTTTATACTGACTCCCTTCAGTACTTTTGGACAAGTGGTTTTTTCCATTGTTATCCTATCCTTGACCATTCTTTTTAGAAATGTGCCAGGGCATCTGGTGTCATTGGCCATGATCGTGATGTCCTTGGCGATTTCTACGAGATACATTTGGTGGCGTCTCAGTTCAACCCTCAATTGGGACCACCCTCTGGATTTGATCTGGGGGGTTCTGCTACTGATTGCCGAAGTCTACGCCTATGTTTTTCTTGTATTGGGATATTTTCAGACGGCTTGGCCGCTACACCGAAAAATGGTGCCATTGCCAGAGGATGAACAACTCTGGCCGGCAGTGGATGTTTATATTCCAACCTATAACGAACCTCTGGAAGTGGTGCGCTCGACTATATATGCCGCCCAAGGTATCGATTGGCCTGCAGACAAGATTAATATCTACTTGCTGGATGATGGCAGACGACCGGAATTCGAAGAATTTTCGGCAGTTGTCAACATTCACTATATTACCCGACCGGATAATCGGCATGCAAAGGCGGGAAATCTGAATCATGCCATGACCAAAACTCAGGGTGAATTCATCGCGGTTTTTGATTGCGATCACATCCCCACTCGTTCCTTTCTCCAAACGACCATGGGAGGCTTTCTCAAAGATCCCAAGCTGTTTCTGGTCCAAACTCCTCATCAGTTTTATTCGGCGGATCCTTACGAAAAAAATCTCTTTACTTTTCGCGCAGCTCCGAACGAAAGCGAGTTGTTTTACGGATTGGTACAGGATGGTAACGACTTTTGGGATAGTACCTTTTTCTGTGGAAGTTGCGCCGTTTTGCGACGCAGTGCCCTTGATGAGATTGGCGGCGTTGCCGTGGAAACCGTAACGGAAGATGCCCATACTTCCCTTAAATTGCATCGCTTGGGCTATCGTTCTGCCTATCTCAAGATCCCGCAAGCTGCGGGGCTATCGACGGAAAGCCTGTCTTCTTATATTGGGCAGAGAATTCGCTGGGCGCGCGGGATGGCGCAAATATTCAGAATGGATAATCCGTTTTTGGGCCGGGGTCTATCACTGATGCAACGGATCAGTTACGGCACGGCCATGCTGAACTTCTTCAGCGGAATTCCACGAATTCTCTTTTTGACCGCACCCCTGGCATTCCTTCTATTTCATGCCTATGTCATTTGGGCTCCAGCGTTGACCGTATTGATCTACGTCCTCCCCCATATTTTTCATGCAATATTGGCTAAGTCGCGTTTACAAGGGAAATACCGTTCCACATTTTTCTCCGAAGTCTACGAAACCGTACTGTCTTGGTATATTGCTTGGCCCACAACGGTTGCCATGTTTAACCCCAAAAAGGGGAAATTTAACGTCACGGCCAAAGGCGGTCTGATATTGGATGATTACTTTGATTTCAATATTGCCATGCCGTTCATTGCCCTGATTGTTTTGAATATTGCCGGCTTTGCTGCAGGCATATACAGAATGATGTACGGGCCTGAAAATGAAGTACTGTCGGTGGTGTTTAACCTGATCTGGACTTTCTATAATTGTCTGATGCTTGGATGTACCCTGTTTGTGGCATCCGAAGTGCGTCAGGTTCGCGTCTCCCATCGGGTTCAGATCAATCTTCCGGCTATGCTCAAAACCGCTAATGGGTTTTGTCTTCAAACCCATACAGAAGATTATTCTCAGGGGGGGATATCCCTTGCGGTGAGCGATGACGTTGCCGTGACCATAGGTGACAAGGTACACGTATCCCTATGGCGCGGGGATGAGGAACATACCTTCGTAGCTCAGGTTGTGTCACAGGTCGGGGGAGCATTACGTTTGCAATGGATCTTTGACAGCATCCATGATCAGCGGGCATATATACAGTGTACCTTTGGCAGAGCAGATGCCTGGATTCACTGGTCAGACCATATTCTGACCGATAAACCGCTGATAGGCATGGCGCAGGTATTTAAAGTAGGCGCTGTGGGCTATTGGCGCATGTTTATAAAAATCCCGGGAATAGATTTGATTCAGGCAATGGTTACGCGAATGGGAGCAACGTTGGTATGGATGCTTCCAAAAACACCAAAAACAATGGAGTACATATGGAAGTGAAAAAATCTTTAACAGCCTTGCTGTTTGTGTTTCTGAGTTCAGTGACCCATGCGGCAACGGTATCGCGGTCAGCATCATCAACCCAGGCAGAATCGACCTCGATTCGAGAAAGCGTGATTCACTATCCGTTGTATAAGCTGAGTGAGGATGAAGATCAAACCGGCGGGGTATTCAAGTTGCGTTCGACAGAGGGCACACTGAACTTTGCTTTTGGAGCGCGCATGGATCAAGTGGTGGAAAATGCGGTTTTCCACCTCAGGTTCAATTATTCTCCGGCCCTGATACCGACGGAGTCGCATATCAAGGTGGTGTTGAATAATGAAGTTGTCAAGGTGATCTCCATTCCCAAGGAGTATTCATCTACGCCTTTGAGTGTGGATGTTCCCATAGATACCAGGCTCATTACCGATTACAACCGGCTTTCCCTAGTGTTTATCGGCCACTATACCAACGATCAGTGTGAGGATCCTCTTAATACGACACTCTGGGCGGATGTCGACAGTTCTAGTGATCTGGAGCTGAAAGTTGCCCAAGTGCCTATGAAGAATGACTTGGGTACGTTGCCGGCTCCCTTCTTCGATCTTCACGATATATCGCGCCTCAAAGTACCGTTTGTGCTCCCCAATGGACCCAGTTTGCCGATGCTGCAGGCGGCGGGAATTGTTTCGTCCTGGTTGGGTAAACTCGCAGATTGGCGGGGTTCGGTGTTCCCTGCCATGCTGGATCAAGTTCCCTCAGGCAATGCCATCGTGTTTGCAACAAATACCGTTCGTCCGGGATTTCTTCACGATCATCCCAATGTTAACGGGCCAACACTAGAGATGATGACTAACCCCACGGATGGAATCTCGCGCCTTCTGCTGGTTTTAGGCCGCGACGAGAAGGATCTGCGGGTGGCTGCGTTGTCTTTGGCATTAGGGCATAGTGCTTTATCCGGACCCATTGCCACAGTGTCTGAACTCAAGGAAGAGGATCCAAGAAAAGCATACGATGCTCCGCGCTGGTTGCGCCTTGATCGACCAGTGAAGTTGGGAGAATTGATGGATTCGCCGGATAAACTTCAGGTTTTTGGTCATGCACCTTTGCCTATCCGCGTACATATGCGTGTTGCTCCAGATGTATTTGCGTGGCGCAGTGTGGGTGTGCCGGTAGAGTTGAAATATCGCTATACCCCTCCCTACGCTGTTGGAGAATCCCGTTTGGTGATGAGCATCAACCATCAACTGGTTCAGGCCTTCAATCTTAAATCCTCCAATGAGGCGGAAGATCAAAAAATTCGCTTGCCCCTGATGGACAATGCACTCTTGTCTGCCAAGGATCAGGTCTTGATTCCTCCCTATAAAATGTGGTCAAGGGATACTCTGAGTTTCAGATTTGGCTTCGCTCATCATAAGGTCGGTCTCTGCCGTGATACCCAGGTCGGTGATATTCGCGCCATGATCGATCCGGATTCAACGATTGACTTGTCGGGTTATCCCCATTACGCAGAGATGCCCAACCTGAGTTCATTTGCTATGCTCGGGTTTCCCTTTACGAAATTCGCTGACCTGCAGGAAACCACGGTGGTACTGCCTACTCAGCCATCCGCAGAAGATATTGAGTCCATGTTGACGGTATTGGGTCACATGGGAGCAGATACTGGGTATCCGGCCACACGCTACCAATTGGCGCTCCCCAGTGATACAGCTGCACTCAAGGATCGTGATGTTCTGATCATCGGTAAAGCTATTCAGGAAGGAGAATTGCAATCCTGGAAGGACCACATGCCGGCAGTGGTCGGAAATGATGGGCGATTGATTACCCAGCCCAAGCGCTCGGTGAATTTATTCTATGATTGGTTGGGTTTTGATACCAAACCGGTGCCTGATATTGCCAGTTTGCAGAAGTACGTTGCTGGAGGTCAGTTGGCAGTGCTGACAGGTTTCGAATCACCTGCGACCAGCTCTAGGTCAATCATATCTCTGTCGGCAGTAGATGGTCCTTCACTGATCATTGCTATGGACGCCATCGACGATCCGTCCTTGGTCGGCGATATTCGCGGCAGTGTAGCCTTCATTCATCCTCATCGTGTAGATAGCCTATTGGTTGGAGATACATATAAAGTCGGGCATTTGCCTTTTTGGACGGCCATCTGGTTTCCCTTGTCCATGCATCCCATTCTGCTGATGCTTCTGGGAATTATTGCAACGATAATTGTCGCTGCCTTGATCTGGAAAGTACTGCGGAGTCTTGCGGCCAAGCGGGTGGATGAATAATGCCCCATTACTCTGTCCTGTTCGCGTAAGCATAAAGGAATGCTGAGAATAATCATGGGAGCTTTGCTCTTGAACAGCATGCTCATGGCGGAGACTTGGGCTTGTGGGTCTCCATCGTGGGAATACTGGCAGACATTTCGCGATCATTTTGTCACTCAGGATGGCCGTGTCATTGATCCCATTGATCCGGCAAAGATGATTACCACGTCCGAGGGTCAGTCCTACGCCCTGTTCTTTTCATTGGCAGCGAATGATCAGGAGACTTTTGCCAAAATGGCGACATGGACAGAAAACAACCTATCAGCAGGTCATTTTGAGCAACATTTGCCAGGATGGCTATGGGGGCATATGGCGGATGGCAGTTGGGGTTTGATGGATGATAATTCAGCAACTGACGCTGATTTGTGGATTGCTTACAGTCTGGCAGAGGCGGCCAGACTATGGAATGTCCCCGAATATTTGGTGAAATCTGAAGAATTACAGCATCAGATCTTGAGCAAGGAATCTGTTGGGGTAGAAGGGTTGGGTAACGAGTTGATACCCGGTGCGGTTGGTTTTCATTCTTCCGATCATGTCTGGCGGTTCAATCCCAGCTACTTGCCACCACAAGTATTACGGTATTTCTCTTCCAATTATCCAGGAAGCGCTTGGGTAAACCTGGAAAAAAACAGTTTACAACTGCTGGAAACAGTATCCCCGTTTGGGCTGGCCCCAGATTGGGTTGAATTTGATACCAAAAAACAGGCTTTCACAGCAGATACTACGACAGGGGACCAAGGTAGTTACAATGCCATTAGAGTATATCTTTGGGTTGGAATGTTGCCGAGAAATGATCCTCAATGGGCCAGTTTGCAAGACCATTTTTCTGCCATTGCTCGGTTTATTTCGCCTGATGGAAACGTTCCTGAAGTGACCTATCCCTTAAAAGGAACCGTGACGGGTAATGGCCCTGTGGGTTTCTCTTCTGCGGTTGTCCCTCTTCTTCAGGCGGAGGGAAAAGAGGCAACCCTCGAAATATTGAAATTCCAGAATTTAGTGACTCCCTCCGTATCGAATTCCTATTACAACTGGGTCCTAACCTTGTTCGCCGAAGGTTTCAACAACGGTATTTTTTCTTTTTCCAAAACTGGCTCACTGATACCGGATTGGTCATGCGTCTCCCATTAAGCTCACTCATATGTATCTCGTTGCTGGCAACCGTGCCGGCCGTATCTTTGGCTACTTCGTCTGCGGGGCAGGAGTCGATGCAACAGTCGCCAGCAGACAGATTGTACGAACAGGTCATTTTCTGGCAGGGTAAAAATCGCCCGGATATGGTTCGCAAATCATTGGACCGTTTGCTTTCTTCTTATCCTGATGAGCCAAGAGGTCTGGCGATACAGATCGAAATGGAAGCTCAGGCAGGGCACAAGGATGCCGCACAAGCCGCCTATGATCATTTGGCAAAAGTCAGTCCCCATTACCCAGGATTGCCTGCGCTGAAGGATTTGGCTTCATTAAATTCTACTGATAGGATGCGACTGCGTCAGTCCGTACAATTGTCGTATAACGGCCACCCACAACAGGCACTAGATAGTTTTAATCAGTTATTTCCTCATGGACCTCCTGATGGTCCCGAAGCCATTCAGTATTGGGAAATAAAAGCAAAATTACCAGGAGGGTGGAATCAGGCGGTGACTGCCATCCGAAATTTGATGCACAAATATCCTGATGACTATTCTTACCAACTGGCTAACGCCAAATTGATTGCCAGTCGAAATCCTGACGATTCAGCTAATCTTGAGCAGTTACAGAGCATGGCGGCCATGGCCCCCCCTTTAGGTGATGATGCACGCAAAATATTGCGCGGTGCTATGCTGGATTTGCCAGACTTGGGACCCGATACTCGAGCGCGTCTGCAAAACTTTCTCAAGATGGATCCTGAGGATTCGGCCGTTCAAGCCCGATTGAAGGCGGTAGAAGAGGCTCAAAATCGCCATCAGGCGCTTGTTTCCAGTCCTGCCTACGTGCGGGATCAGGAAGCCAGTACAGCTTTTCAGAAGCAACAATACGATGAGGCCCTACAGCATTATTCGGAGGTTCTTGCCATTCACTCCAACGATTTGGATGCCGTATCTGGAACGGGCTATGCCTTGATGCGTCAGAGTAAATTCAATGAAGCGTTGCCCTGGTTTCGTAAGGCTTTGCGGTTGGACCCGGGAAGCCGCAAGAAATGGGATTCTCTGATTCTTACCTGCCAGTATTGGGGGAAGATTCAGCAAGCACGCCAACAAAATATTGCCGGTCATCCGGATGATGCACGAGGAACGGTGCAGGAAGCCATTCGACTGAATCCAGGAGAACCAGAAGGCTATGCCCTATTGGCAAGTATCGCTATTGATCAAGGGAATTACGGGGAAGCGCAGGGGTTGTTAAGGCGCTTGCCGGCAGATCGTCAGGCCACCCTAGAACAGGAAATTGGACGCAAAAGAGCGGCTGAACTGGAAAAGCAGGCGGATGATCTGGTGACCAAGAGCGATTACTCTGGGGCGCGTACTGCTTTGCTCCAGGCGCTGCAATTTGCTCCAGACGATCCCTGGTTGCGCTATCGACTGGCACGACTGTATGCGGCGAATGGAACTGCTGATAAGGGAACGGCACTGTTTGATCCGTGGCTGTACTCCACATTGAGAGATTCTGAAGCGTATTACGCTGCTGCGTTATACCAGTCAGGTATTGGTCGTGACGATGTGGCTCTGGCCATTTTGGACAAACTGCCGGCATCTCAACATTCTGAAAAAATTACAGCGTTTCAGCGTCAGATCTGGATAGATCAGAAGATTGCACAGATTAAAGCCTTACAAAAATCCGGAAAGATCAACGATGCCACGGAAGAACTTAGAAAAGTTCAGCTACAGGTTGATAGTGATCCTGTATTGCTCACCACTGTGGCATATGCATGGAATGATTTGGGCAATCAAGCGCAAGCCGACGCACTGCTCCTTCGTGTGAAGCACGATAGCCCCGAGGCATTATCTCTGGACTGGCATTTGCGCTATGCCTCCTATTTACTGAGAACTCGGCAGACAGACCCTGCCCAGCAGGAAATTGATTACTTGGGCGCCCATCGCGCTGAGTTTGATGATAAGCAGAAACTGGCTTACTCAGGATTGGAAAACTCGCGAGTGGTGGCTCATGCAGAACAACTGGAAGGGGAACAACATTACGCTGAAGCGGAGTCCACACTGGGTCCGGTATTAGAAACAAATCCAGACAATCAAGAGGCGCAAACGGTAGAAAATCGCCTGGCTCGGAGAACAGGAAATCTCGACAAGGCGATACAGGGAATTGAAAAAGAGCTGGCGGTGGATTCGGCGGCTCCAGCAGCGTATGAGTCGTTAGCGCAAGCAAAAATTTATCCTGAGCGTGTTGCCAGTTCTCATCTGACGAATAGTGATCAGACCCCTGTGACTTTGGCGGAAATCGATATCACCGCCCATGAAGCCGACAGTGCTACGCCGCCTACCAGTGGAGATTCCTGGCAGTACAAGAATCAGGCGGAAATGCAGGATGAGCGAGATACTTGGTTGTCTGGCGGGTACGATGTGGAATCTCGTTCTGGAACTGCGGGACAATCACAGTTTGTTTCCCATCAAATTCCCATAGAGTTAAAAGGACCTGTGGGAGTGGGAGGGGAATGGTTCGCTCGTACCGATCAGGTGGATGTCGGCGCAGGTACGCTGAATCTGGCGGATACCTATGCAACAGCGACGTTTGGTTCCATGCTGATTTGTCAGCAACATAATAACTGTCCTAATCCTGCGTCTCAATATGCTTTTGGACGGTCCTATACGGTCGGGTATATGGATGAGCAGAATAGACTGGATATGGGGACGACACCCATTGGTTTCCCCATCGTGAATTGGGTAGGGGGATATCGTCGCGTGGGGGATTGGGGTCCTTATTCCTGGTCTGCAGAAGTAGCGCGACGCGCAGTTACTCAAACACTCCTATCCTATGCGGGAACCATTGATCCTCGGACCGGACAATTATGGGGAGGCGTGCTTTCTACTGGAGCCAAGCTGGGACTGAGTTTGGACCATGGAGGCACGTGGGGATATTGGAGCAATATCGGCATTCATCAACTGACCGGGACGAATGTCCAGTCTAATACAGAAGCGTTGTTGATGGCTGGAGTGACACGCAGATTGATCAATGAAGATGATCGTATGCTCTCTACCGGACTGACTGGGACGATGTGGCACTATTCCCAGGATTCGGGAGAGTTTACTTATGGCCAGGGGGGGTATTATAGCCCGCAATTCTATACGTCTCTGGCAGTCCCTCTGACCTATGCCCAACGATACACCCGCTTTTCCTATATGATGCGCGGTTCAGTATTTACCGCCTGGGCGCGAACCAATTCATCGCCCTATTATCCGCTGAATCCTGCGTATGAACTTGCTGCTGGAAATCCCAGCTATAACACCAGTTCAGGGACCAGCTTCGGTTACTCTGCCATGGCCAATATGGAATATCAACTGACAACCAATTTGTTCATTGGCGATAGTCTGTCTGTAGTCCGGTCTCCTTACTATGCGCCCAACTATGCCATCCTTTACTTCCGGTATGCCATTGACAAGACCCCGGCACTTCCTGTGGGCTTACAACCCGTACCCGTCATTCCCACTTCTCAATTCTAGTTACGCGGGGAATCTGTCATGCGAAGACAACGCCTTGGATTACTTATTCTCTGTTTAATTTCCGGCACCTCATCATGGGCGACGGATTGCCCAGTGACTACAGCAGTGAGTGGAGGGGCAGATACGCCTGAAGCTGCAGTGAGTCCAGGGGATTGTGGGCGAGTCAAACCAGATGCTCCGACCGCTCATTCATCTACCCAGAGAAATTCGCGCAACTCCAGCTTGCCGCCGTATAACCACGACAATCCGGCCATTCTCAACGAATACGCCGTGCGCTATTGGGTGCCAAAAGGAGATCTGGAAACCGCTCACATATTACTGGCGCGAGCGATTAGATTAGATCCTACCAACCAAAGGATCCGTGAGAATCTGGAACAAGTCGATCGATTGCAGAATGATGTGGCGAAGGGCGTGAAATTTGTGGCACCAGGCCCCTATGCTTTTAGCTATACCAACCTTGATGCGAAGAATAAAACCGTGGAAGCAGAACACCCTTTACAAGGGGGGCAGGGAGTGGATACGGCACCTCTGCCTGATCTCTGGCCAGTTCCCGCGAAGAAGTAAGGGCGCTTTAGGCTTTTTCTCTACAATCTCCTCATCTGCAACGCATGCGCCAACTTTTGGTGCTGTTTGAGGTGCGTTCTTCTGCTACCGTCCTCTTCTCTAGGTGAGCCAGAATATGCGTATTCGACCAAAAAAGCATATCGCTGCTCTCCCAGTTCATAGGTCTTGCAGAGCCCAGTACGTTGGATGATCAGTTGTTTTCCGCGTCATAGGGAACCCAACCAGATTCTGGATCCTGGCGTAAGTAATACTGACCATTATCGCGAACCATGGTGACATCGGCGTTTTGAGCTACATATTTTGTGACGGGCAAATCTCTCACCAAATCATCGGCACGGTAGCTGGAATTGTCAAAAGGCGAGGATTTAATGAGGTTGGCAACAAGTTGAGAAAGGGCCAAGTAACTGGAGGGCGTTGACACGATGCGCTGATTATCTGCTCTATTGATTTTAGGGCCGATAATTTTAATTCCTACAGGGACCAATGTGATCGACGGGGTAGGAATTTCGCGTAAACCTGCAACCTGATACTTGTCTCCCTGAATGGCAGCACCATGTTCTGGAATAACAACTACTACAGTATTTCTTCCACTGTTTTTCACCGCCACCATAAATTGACTGATGTCATCGAGCAGTTGATGTAGGCGCGTTCCGTAGGATTTCATGCTGGCGCGCGTATTATCGTTAACCAGATGATTTCCATCATGCAAACTGATGGTGTTGTAATACAGTGCGACATGCTTTGCAGGGTCATTGGATCGTTTCTGAATCCATTGGGTCAAGGCATCTTTATCATCATAAACGAAGGAATCATCGAACGCTGTTTCATACGGGCGAAGCCCTTCCAGTTTCATCGGTGTGATGCCCAGTTTTTGCGTTTCAATGGTCTTTAGAAAGTTTTCAAAATGGCCGTCGTGATTGAGTAACAGATTGGGGCTGAAGCCGGCTTGCTGGAGGCTTCCCATCAGGTAACATTGATCGGTGGTGGCGCTGTATAAGCCGGTATGGGGAAGTTGACCGCAGGGCGCGCGCAGTAGTCTTATGGCGGCCGGACCACTATAGGTTGATGCTGTATTGAAGCGGGTATATAGCACATCCAGTGTTTGCCATAGGGGGTGGGTGTCCAAGCCCATGGCCTTGAGGTCGCTCCAAGATAAGGAGCAAATATGAATGAATACGATGTCGAAAGGCTGGGAACCTGTTGCGACGGGATCAAAACTCACTTGTCGTGTGGATTCATTGGAAAAGAAACTGTTGACTTGATAATTAAGATCGGACACCCCCGAATGGGCCCCTCCTTGTCCATCGGATTGCTGCGCCATGTTCTCAGGGGTGGCAGGGCTTTCTCCTCGGTCAAATTTATGTAGGACAGCCAGGGAAAATAGAGCTGCAGTGAGAATCACGCCGAGTTTGAGATAGCGTGAAATCAAGGCGTACAGGATCCAGATCACTACCAGCATGGCGATCATTTCGACATGAACGAAGCGTTCTACCAATTCCAGTAGGTAAGCAAACCTGAATTGAGAAAGGGAAGAAGCCTGCGCGATGACACGCTTCACAGGGGGGAGCCAAGAGTCGTAGTATAAAAGGATAACTCCCAGAGGGATGGAGACCACTGATCTTAAAATTCGTGCGGTTCGTGAAGGGATGGGTGCGGCCAGTAGCAGAATAAATGCAAGGTTAGTCCATGGGTGCAATCCAATTACCCCACGCCATGCAAGTAACAGTTTGATCAGAAAATAAAAATTCCACCATCCCAAAGATAGGCGATAACGACTGTCAAATGGATTAGGGGTGGATTTCAGAATCGCGGAATCGGCTGTATCGTTCATTCAATGTGCTTTTCGGGACGGTTTGAGGTGCTCGGGAAGGGTGCATTCTTCAATCAGGCGTGTTTGGTAGCGAAAACCACTCCACCACTCGGCGTAGGAAGCCCAACGTTTTCCGAGCCAGAACCCGAAGAGCAAGCCAACTAAAAGGACAAGCAAGTAATCTCCCATGATGGACTATCCTGAAATAGATGATTTATTGAGGCGAGACAGAGGGCGATGTTGAACCTTGGACCCCTGTCGGTGATGGGCTAGAATGGTGACGTCCGCACTATGCTTGGTATTCTCGTGATTAGATATCAAGCCGGAATGTGAGCTAGGAGTAATCGAGCCAGATGCGAATTTCTCGGGGGATAACAGAACACGCAACGCTTGCTCTATGGTTTCCGGCGCAGTGTAGCGCGATTCTGAAATGATCAAATCCGTCCAGCGGTAGCGAAATGCGCGATCAAGGGCATAATCGATGTCAGATTCGCTGCATCCCGGAAGATAAATAAACAGACTGGTACCCAGGGTGCTGGTGAAGATATCCCCTTGACGAGTGAAAGACAATTCATTCATGAGCTGAGTGATGTTGTCCCCCGTTGGAGCCGTTAGGTAAATGAGGGAGTTCCCTAGGGACAAATCGCGGGTTTGCTTGAGATTTTTTCGGACAGATTCGGCGAATACTTCAGGTGTTAGCAAGGGAGATTCAAGTTCTGGTTCAGTCAATACCAGTAGGTCCGTCAACGAAATATTCACTTCTCGATTAAATGTTTGACCATACAGACAGTTCAATAGGTTTCTCAATTGCGAAAAAGCCAGAGTGGCTGGAATGACCATATTGGCTCCCGCCAGCAGCAGTATATGTTCATGGGTATATCGCAAATGAGTATTGATTTCTCTTACGGCAATGCGAATTTTTAATCCGCAGAGTCGACGCAATTGATAGACGATTTCTGTGATGTGGCTCCGGTCCGTATTGCGGTCAAAGTGTAATACGAGAGTGGCCGCCACCAAACCTGTTGCTGTTTCAAGAAAGGCGTCGTTATCCTCTACCAGTCTCCAACCAGAAGGTAGGGCGTGTCCCATCAATGCGGTTCTGGTGATCAGTACCAAAGATTCATCCCCCTCTCTTGGGGCCAAACTGGGTTGGTCGCGCAAATTTTCCACGCTAAATACGGGTAACCCATGAACCATATTATGGTTCATGGGGAATTTCTGACCGAAAGTTGAGGCTTCGCGTCCAAACCAATGGGGAACTTCGAATTCATATACGCCGGCTTGAGCACGCCAGTAGGCAACTCCACTAAAGAGATGTGTGACCGAGGGATCGAGGCCGGAGGTTTCCCCGCTGGGGAAGGGTTTCTGGGCAAAGAGAATCAAGGTGCAATTTTTTTCTAAGGCCCATTCACACAATACTTCTGCTGCAATGAGCTGAGTTTCCTGATTGTTGGGGAAAAGGCCTTCTGCCCCCTCAAGAAGGATAAAACTATCTCTCGAAATTCCAAAATGTTTAAAATCTCGTATCAGACGCTTTGCGGAAAATTCCGTGTTTTTAAGGGTTTGTTTAAAGATTTTTATTTTATTTTGCTGTACGGCAGATAATAAAGGCAGGTTGGAGGATTGCGAGGTCCAGAGCGCATCATCCTGATGATCTGCGATCCAGTAATGTTTGGATTGTTTGGATTGTCTGCTAAGGGCTGCCGAGCTTGCCAGCGTTGTGGCCGCAAAATCACGAAGAGGAACGGTTGACTCGTGGTAAATGAGATATACCCCCCCTGAGCAGAGATGGGTGACCGAAGCGGCCATGTTTTGAATGGATAAGTTAAACGCATCAGTCATGGTGTTATTGTCTCCCTTACAGTAATTCCACTCGCTGGCTTTTTCCTGCAGCCGCCCCGCTAATATAATCTATAATTATACTTGTTTCCACTATCATCGTTATGGAGGGTAAGGTTTTGTCTCAGGCTAATGCTGATCCCGAACCGGGTCCCAAAAAACCAGCTGCGCCACGCATTGTAAAGGCGTTCTTCTATTCCGCTGCCGGATTTCGTTCGGCTTATACGGGTGAGGCAGCCTTTCGTGAAGAAGTGTGGGTTTCTCTGATCCTTGGTGTGATTTCATGGTTCCTGCAAATATCCTTGAGCCAACACTTGGCACTGGTGGGTTCTCTGATTTTTGTATTGTTGGTCGAACTTTTAAACTCTGCCATAGAAGCTTCGGTGGATCATACTTCTCTTGAATTTCACCCCATGGCGAAATGCGCCAAGGACATGGGCAGCGCGGCGGTGTTGCTCAGTTTGGTTTTGGCGCTGATGGTTTGGGTAGGGGTTTTGTGGGCGTAGTATTTCTCTCCTATTGCGCCACCTTTCGCGAATGTGCGTCTCTTCGTCATAGCCATCAGTATAATGATCATTTCCGGTTTCTGTGAGAAATAACCATGAAAATCCTGCACACCATGATTCGTACCGGAAATCTTGATCGCTCCATCGATTTTTATACCCACGTCCTAGGGATGAAACTATTGCGGCGCAACGATTATCCCGATGGAAAGTTTACATTGGCGTTTGTTGGATATGGTGATGAAGCATCACATGCGGTTATCGAACTGACTTACAACTGGGGTGTGGAAAGTTACTCCCTTGGAGAGGGTTATGGCCATATTGCGATAGAGGTCGATGATGCCTATGCGGCGTGCGATGCAGCTAGGAAAAGCGGGGGAATCGTGAGCCGAGAAGCTGGCCCCATGAAGCATGGCGCCACGGTCATCGCATTTTTGACCGATCCAGATGGGTACAAAATTGAACTCATTGAGAAAAAAGGTTAAGGTACCAAGCCAATTTGTATGGCGAGAAAGTACGCTTTTATCCCATCAGGGGTTTCCCTTTACTCATACTCTCTCCATCTGATGCACGCAATGTCCAGAATGTCAGGGATGATAGTCCGGTTGTGATGCCGAGGGTCAGGAAAGCCTCGTGCAACGCATGGGTCACAGCAAGATGATCGGATTGGGGCAACCCCCCCAAATACCAGCCTGCCACCAGCGATCCGCAAGCCAGACCGAAACTCATGGACAGTTGCTGAAAAGAGCTGGCTAATGTGCTAGCCATGCTGGATTGGTTCTCAGCAACATCGGCGTAAGCCATGGCATTCATGCTGGTAAACTGGAGCGAATTGAAAAAACCCTGCGCTAGACCCAGAGTAACCATCAGAATGATCGGTGTTCCGCTATCGATAATGGCAAACAGACTGATGGTTACCCCAGCCATCAAGGTATTGGCGATCAGGACCGTGCGAAAGCCGAATTGGCGTAAAACCCGAACGGAAATCAGTTTCATGCCCATGGCGGCAAATGCTGCTGGCATCATGAGAAGACCAGATTCCCATGCTGGAAAACCCAGACCGAGTTGATACAACAAGGGTAGGAGAAATGGCAGAGCACCCATACTCAACCGAGTGATAAATCCTCCCGCCACTGAAACACGGAAAGTACGGATGCGAAATAGGGTAAGTTGCAACAAAGGATGAGATGTTTTCTTGGAGTGCCATCCGTACGCAAGCAGTAAACCCAGCGAGAGCGAAAACAGGCTGATGGCCGGAAGTAGGTTGATAGGGTGTTCCCCGAAGATTTCCAGCAACCAAGAGAGTAAAGCCGTACCGGAGCCGAACAATATCAGGCCAATTATATCCAGTGGCCGGCGTTGAGGCTCGCGATAATCTGGCATGTATTTGTGACTTAGAACCATCGCGATCACCCCGACGGGAAGATTGACAAAAAAAATCATCCTCCAAGATAGCCAATGTACGATCAGCCCGCCGATGGTGGGCCCCAGCAAGGGTCCAATCAAGGCGGGAATGACAACAAAGTTCATGGCAGTCATCAGTTCAGCTTTGGCAAAAGTGCGGATGATGGTGAGTCGTCCAACGGGGGTCATCATCGCTGCGCCAACACCTTGCAAGATACGGGCAGCAACCAGCATCGGTACGTTGAGAGACAGGCCGCATAACAAAGATGAAAAGGTGAATATCGCTACCGCGCTGCCAAACACAAGGCGCGTTCCAAAACGGTCGGCCAACCAACCGCTGATGGGGATACATACGGCCAAACTCAGGATGTAACTGGCGACAACGGCTCTTAGGCTTAATGGTGCAACATGGAGGCTTGCCGCCATGGCGGGCACGCCGGTATTGATGATGGTGGAATCCAGTTGTTCCATGAACAATGCTGACGCCACTACCCACGGAAGATAAACTTTGTTATTCAAAATGTTATATTGACTTCAGGTAAAGGTGAAGCATGAGTGAGTAATTTTTGGAAACGGAAGTCTAGGGGTGATGAATGGGTGGTATATCTCGCCACTAATCCTGCAGAGGGCACTAGACGCCGTCGCGCCCCCAATGCTGGTGTAACAACACGGCAATGGCTGCAGAGATCAAGCGTGCATTGGCAGGAGAGGAGCGCGAGGTCAGTATCAGGGGCACCATGGCACCGATGACAATGCCTGCCAACGTTGCTCCAGCCAGATACTCCAAATCCTTGGCCAAGATGTTGCCCGCATCGAGATCGGGTACCAGCAAGATATCCGCATCTCCTGCTACCGTACTGTCGATTTGTTTCACCTTGACGGCATCACGAGAGATGGCATTGTCAAAAGCCAATGGACCATCCACTTCGGCGTTCATAATTTGCCCCCGTTGAGCCATCTTGCTGAGGCAGGCCGCATCCAGAGTAGAGGGAATGCTGGGTTTTACCAGTTCGATCGCTGATAATACCGCTACTTTTGGGCGGTCAACTCCAAGAATTCTAGCCAAATCAATGGCGTTCTGGAGGATCTCGGTTTTGATGGCCAGGTCGGGAGTAATGTTGATGGCAGCATCCGTGATGAACAGCAATTTGTGATAAGCGGGCATATCGGCGATGAACACATGACTGACACGACGGGCCGTACGCAACTGGCGTAACACGGGGCGCATTAATTCATCAGTATGAATCCAGCCCTTGATCAAGGCCTCCACTTTTCCTTCCTTGGCCAGTTGCACCCCCATTTCAGCTGCTTCTGCTGCCGAAGCCACTGGAATAATAGGAAATCGGTCGAGGGGGCAATCCAACTGCTGGCAAACGGCTTCCACCTGGGCACGGGGGCCCAGCAAAATCGGTTCGATCAAACCGGCATCGCTGGCTTCCATCGCTCCGGTCATCACCTGTAATTCATGGGCATCTACCACTGCCACGGGCAGGGGAGGGTACTGCCGCGCCAACTCGAAAATTGTGGCAAAACGGGAGGCTGAAATGGATTCACTCATGACACTTACCTCGGTAAAGTTGGACGGTCGAATTGTTTCACCCTAGGCACTTACTTCTTCTGCCACCATGGTGATGGCTCCACAGGGGCATTCGGTGACACAGATTCCACAGCCTTTGCAGTAATCGTAGTTGAACTGGAAGCGTTTTCCCGGCCCCAGTTTGATTACTGCGTTATCCGGGCAGACTCCATAGCAGTTGTCACACTCGAAGCAATTGCCACAAGACAGGCAACGGCGCGCCTCAAACAAGGCATTATTTTCGTCCAAGCCTCCCTGGACTTCATCAAATGTAGATTGACGTCGAATGCTATCCAGTATGGGTCGCAGGGTTTTTGGGGCGTCTGAATAGTACCACGGGTTGAGCATGTCAAAACTCACTGCGTCATGTTTGGCAACAGGATCTGGGTTCAAGCCACGCAACCACTGGTCAATGTGATACGCCGCTTTTTTGCCGTGACCTACAGCCGTCGTCACGGTGCGTTCCGAGGGGACCATGTCTCCTCCAGCAAATACCCCTGGATGACCCGTCATCAGGTGACTTGAGACCTGAACCACGCCATCTTTGATCGCGATACCGGAGAGGGTGTCCAGCAGCGAGAGATCCACTTCCTGTCCCAATGCCAGGACCAAGGAATCTGCCGCCATTTTTTCCAATTCCCCCGTGGGTTGTGGGTAACCATGCTCGTCCAGCACCATTTTCTCAATGGTAAGTTCATGGGCATCTACATGTTTGATGGTAGATAACCATTTGACCAATATTCCTTCTTGCAATGCTTCTTCGATTTCGGAATCGTGCGCGGGCATCTTTTCACGAGTGCGGCGATAGACGATGACGGCTTCCGTAGCTCCCAATCTCCGAGCCGTACGCGCCACATCGACTGCGGTATCGCCTCCTCCGTAAACCACTACATGACGCCCCAGCAACGGGGGGCTTTCCCCTTCCATTCCGCGTAAAACTGAAATCGCATCGACAATGTGGGCAGCATCGCCGGCGGGAATGACGGCTCGTTTGCCAATATGGGCCCCGACTGCAAGAAAAACTGCGTCAAAAGTCCCTGTCCTCATGGTTTTCTCGAGGTTTGTGACTGGGGTATGGAGTTTTAGGGTGATACCCAGATCAAGTATGCGCGCCACTTCAGCATCCAGTACTGCGCGTGGAAGGCGATATTTGGGGATGCCGAAGCGCATCATTCCGCCGGTGGCAGGGCCAGCCTCCTGGATTTCCACCTGGTGACCCAACCGTGCCAAATGATAGGCTGCCGCAAGGCCGGAAGGCCCAGCTCCCACCACTAAAACTTTTTTGCCAGAGTTTGCTGCCGGGGGGGGGAATTTCCAGCCATGTTTGATGGCCTCATCCCCGAGAAACCGCTCCACCGCGTTGATGCCCACAGATTCGTCCAATTGGCCTCGGTTGCAAGCGTTCTCACAGGGATGGTAGCAAACCCGGCCCATAATCGCTGGGAATGGATTGTTTTGGACGAGTTCACGCCAAGCTGCTTCGTAGTGGCCCGATTCGGCATGAAACAACCATCCCTGAATGTTCTCTCCTGCCGGACAGGAAGCATTGCATGGAGGTAAGCGGTCCAGATAAACCGGCCTTAGGGTACGCCACGACCCCGTGTGATTGGCCAGAGACGAGCGAGGATCAAGGGTGATGGCAAAAGGCTTTTCCATCAGGATTTCTCCGGTGAGATTTGTCCATACCGATGAATATTGCGCTCTGCCAGCGCTTGAATCTGTGCAATGATGTCTTGGTTGGGTTGGGCACCAAACAAATGGGCAAAGCGTTTTTGTGGTTTCAGATACTTCTCCACAGGGAGTTGTTTGCGAATCGGTAATGCGCTGACTTGTATTCCATGTTCGGCTTCAAATACCGGGAATAAACCGGTTTCATGAGCCAGTCGCGCGATGCGTATGGTGTCTTGGGAAGCGGTTCCCCATCCTAGGGGGCAGGGAACGAGGATGTGGATGTAGCGTGCCCCACGAAATTCCATGGCTCGTTTTACCTTGGCTTCGAGATCGTGCAAATCAGCCACGGTAGCCGTTGCCACATAGGGAATCTCATGGGCCATGGCGATGGCGGGAACGAATTTTCCTTGGCCAAAAACATTGCCCGGATGGGGGCCTACGGGCAAAGTGGTTGCCGTACGTGCTCCGGGAGGCGTGGCTGATGAACGCTGTACCCCCGTATTCATGTAGGCCTCATTGTCGTAGCAGATATACAGCACATCGTCATTGCGCTCGAACATGCCAGACAGGCAGCCGAATCCGATATCAGTGGTTCCGCCATCCCCACCTTGTGCCACCACCCGCACCTCAGAGCGTCCCTTGGCCTTTAGCGCGGCAGCCATACCGGTGGCGACTGCCGCAACATTGCCGAAAAGAGAATGCATCCACGGCAGTTGCCACGAGGTCTCGGGATAGGGCGTGGTAAACACCTCCAGACAGCCGGTGGCATTTGCTGCAATCAGTTGCGAGCCGGTGGCTTCCATGGCGGCATCCAATGCATACCGGGCCCCCAACGCTTCACCACATCCCTGACAGGCACGGTGTCCGGAGGTGATGGAATTGCTGCGATTCCCATGGGACTGGACACTGCGATCTTCGGGGTTGAGTAACCGATTCCCCACAGTAAATGTGCCGGTTTGATAAAACTTGATGGGCTGAAAGGGCATATCATCTCCTCATGCGATTTTTGAGGCCACTGAGCCGATATGACGGAGTACATTTTCTGCGGCCGGACCCGAACGCCGCACTTTCTCCTCACGCATCAACTGTTGGTTGACCACTGCCCAGTTCAGATCCAGGAACGTTAACGGTTCCAACTCGTCCTGCTCCGCTTTACGAAACCATTGATGCAATGATTTGCGTAGGATGGCTCGACCTCCCAGTCCTGCCACCACGGTGTATACCGGCAAGTTGAGCCCCGCCAGTGACATTTGTACATCGGTGGAAAGAATGCCGCCAATGCCCAAGGCAAAACTTTTTTCTACAACCACGACACGTCGTGTTTGGTGTAATGCGTCGCGTACCAGATTCAAGGGGAAGGGACGAAAACTGGTGATGCCCAGTACGCCGATTTTGTGGCCTTCATGGCGCATCTCGTCCACAGTATCTTTGATGGTTCCGAGTGCCGACCCCATGGCTACGATGATGGTTTCTGCATCCTCTGCGCGATAGGTATGCAGCAATCCGCCGGGGTCGCGACCAAATACCTGTTTGAAATCGTCGACCAACTGAGGAATGAGTTCCAGTACGCGCAGTTGCCGGGCATGGGCCAAGTATCGAACCTCCATGAAAGCCTCTGGGCCAACCATCGCTCCGATGGATACAGGGTCTTGTGGGTCCAGAACTTGCCGAGGTGCATAGGGTGGCAAATAGGAATCGATTTGAGATTGCGTTGGCAGGTCTACCTGTTCATAGGCATGGGTCAAGATGAACCCATCCATACAGACCATTGCCGGTAAGGACAATTCCTCCGCCAGTCTGAAAGCCAGAATATGCAGATCCGCAGCATTTTGGTTAGATTCGGCAAAAAGCTGTATCCATCCAGAATCGCGCTGTGACATGGCATCGGAATGATCATTCCAGATATTGATCGGTGCTCCAATGGAGCGGTTTGCCACCGTCATCACAATGGGCAGTCCCAATCCGGCGGCGTTATATACCGCCTCAGACATAAACAGCAAACCCTGGCTGGCAGTAGCCGTGTAGGATCGAGCTCCGGTGGCAGAGGCCCCGATCGAAACCGACATGGCGGCAAATTCGCTTTCTACATTGATAAACTCGCAGTTCATCAACTTTCCGCTTTTAACCATTTCCCCAATGGCTTCAACGATGTGTGTTTGAGGCGTAATGGGGTAGGCGCAAACCACTTCGGGGCGACACAGGGCAATGACCTCGGCGACGGCACGGGAACCTTCGATTTGTTCAAGCATGTGCAGATCTCTCCATAATTTGGGTTTTGACCTGTTGATAAGCTTCGTTCGCTGCGGCGATGTTGCCTTCGGCGATTTTTCCGGAAAACTTTTTCGCGATGGCTGCGATCACCGAGTCTAGGCGGATCCGGCCGGAGAGGGCGGAAAAACCGGCAATTAAAGGCACATTGGGAATCGGTCGGTGAATATGGCGGAGCGCAATCTCCGTCGCCGCCAGAGTGGCTAACCGTTCGGCAGGGCGATTTGTCGCCAAATCATGCAAACCCAGTGCCGCGAAATCATGAGGGGTATTGAGCAGGATATACCCATCCGGCTTCAGCCCATCAAACACCTCGACCTGATGCAGTAGTGTGACATCCTGAACGATGAGCGCATCCGGTTCCATGATGGGTTCGCGCAACCGAATTTCTCTGTCAGAAAGACGGCAGAAGGACACTACAGGGGCCCCCATTCGTTCTGAACCAAAACTGGGAAAAGCCTGGGCATGTTGCCCTTCGGAAAAAGCCGCCATCGAAACCATCTCCGCCGCCGTAACGACCCCTTGACCTCCTCGACCATGAATACGCAGTTCAAACATATGCGACCTCTGGCAAAAACCCGCTTCCCCGTTGGGATCCAGATTCTAGATGACGGAGAACTTTAACTCGATGCTCATCGGTCATCCTCCCATAAAAACGAACGGAGCGCCATAGGTATTGATAGGTATTGTGCTACACCCTTTTCTTGGGTTGCCGACGATACCAAAATTTTTCGATCCTTCCGTCAAAGTGCGACAAAAAATGCTTGCTGTGATCTCTCTCCTTTGATCGGAAGGGAGATCTCATTCATGATTCAGTCGCAATTGAGTGGTTGCCGTATTTTTGAGAAACCATCCCAAGAATATCATCCACAATCCCCCGCCGAGGTCTCCCGAAAATATTTTCCAGATTCCGAACAGCATAAAGATATAACCAAATCCCTGGCCGACTCTTGCAGCCATGAAGGTGGCTCGACGCAAATTTCCGGTGATGGCCCAGACTAGGGCACGAAATACACGTCCTCCATCCAGAGGATAGCCGGGAACCAGGTTGAACAACCCCAGCGCCATATTGATATAGGCCAAATACTTCAACAAGGCCAGCAAAGGGGGGTTGTCTGAAAGTATGCGAAGCCATGAATAACACAGAAAAGCCAGAATAAAATTTACCAGAGGGCCAGCGATGGCGATCAAAAATTCTGCTAATGCCCCCGGCGCTTCTCCCTCAATTTGCGCCACTCCGCCAAACATGAAAAGCGTAATGCTATTTACTCGAATACGATACCAAAGTGCCACGACTGAATGTCCCATCTCGTGCAGCAGGATGCAACCGAAATAGGATAGGGCGGTTATTGCGCCCATGATCCAGTAAAGAGTGGGTGGCCAATCGATGAATTCGGCGGGATAGTAGTTGGCCGCCAACATCCATGTGAGCAGGCCAAACACGATAAACCAAGAGGAATCCAGATCTACGGGGATGCCTAAAATGCTCCCTAGGCGGTATTGTTTTCGGGCCATTTGAACGCTCTTTTCATCATTTTGCAGCTTACCCGTTCACTCTCCATTTTGGCTGCTTGCGAATAACCATACCCA
>VFSW01002737.1_pt1 | contig 26545 bp, 20 predicted proteins | sample 5358111 | NCBI WGS metagenome assembly VFSW01 (sample SAMN11554181, study PRJNA540505) | mine drainage metagenome | isolation source: sediment from site ElyBrook_90M | place: USA: Ely Copper Mine, Vershire, VT | collected 2017 | reverse complement strand
TCGACTCCCACCTCCCTGTCCCTGCACCCGGGCGATGGGACGTTCGACGATGGGAGTGACGCGTCGGGTTTTGCGCTGAACGAGGCGGGGCGCGAAACGGCTTCGATGGGGATTGCGGTGGGCGACTACCAGAACAACGGCATGCTGGATGTTTTCAATACGACTTTCTCCGACGACTACAAGCCGCTTTACCACAACGAAGGCGACGCCAACCTGACCGATATCAGTTATCACATGGGACTGGGCGAAATCACGGTTCCGTTCCTGAGCTGGGGCGATGCGTTTGTGGATTTCGACAATGACGGATGGAAGGACCTGCTGATGGACGATGGCCACGTCTATCCCCAGGCGGACAAGTATGCGTGGGGAACGACATGGGCGCAGCGGCCCATGCTGTTCCGCAACATCGAGGGCAAGCGCTTTGAGCCGGTGCCCGCAGTAGAAGGAAGCGGGCTTGCGGTTGTCGTCGCGGGAAGGGGGATGGCGGTAGGCGACCTGTTCAACGATGGCAAGATCGACGCGGTCATCAACGTGATGGATGGTCACCCGGTGCTGCTGCGCAATGTGAATCCGGATCATAACCATTGGCTGGAGATGAAGCTGGTGGGGGGACCCAAGAGTCCCCGCGACGCGATGGGTGCAACGGTATATGTGAACGCAAACGGCATGAAGCAGCGGCAAGACGTGATCAGCGGGGGGAGCTACCTCTCAAGCAACGACCCGCGGGTGCACTTCGGGCTGGGAGCAGCGACGGCAGTGAACGAGATAGAGGTGCACTGGACCAGCGGGAAGGTGGATCACTTCACTTTGCCGGGTGTCGATCGGATCGTCACACTGCAGGAAGGCACGGGCAAGTAAGCTCGGAAGGAGAAAACGCTGCGGCCGCTGGGAGATGCTCCTCGCGGCCGCAGCCGCTTCTACCCGTTGCGCGATTGGCTCCGGTATGAAATGATGCACGCGATCCTATTCCCTTGAGGATTGCGTAATCGGAATCGACGATTGCGCCTCCGGCATCCGGCATTCGACTCCCTTGAGTTGCGCTGATCTCATCACTGCTCGCGAGGACTTCTCATGCGCCTGACCTACGCCATCGCCTTTCTATTTGCATTCACGGCTCACGCAACCGATGCGGGACACCCATTTCGCGGCTACACGCAGCAGGACTCCGCCACGGAGGCTCAATGGGAGCAGAAGTTCAGAGAGATTCCCGACCGCGATCGCATTCGAGGAAATATGCAGCGGCTCTCGGCGCGACCTCATCACGTAGGTTCGCCCTACGACAAGGACAACGCCGAGTGGCTGCTGGCGCAGCTCAAATCCTACGGGCTGGACGCGCAGATCGAGACGTTCTACGCTCTGTTCCCCACACCCAAATCGCGCCTACTGGAGTTGCAGGGCCCCACACCGTTCAAGGCCACGCTGCAGGAGCCACCGGTCAGCGTCGACCCGACCTCAAAACAGACCGACGAGCAGCTGCCCACATATAACGCATACTCGCGCGACGGGGATGTGACTGGGCCGCTGATATACGTAAACTACGGCCGCCCGGAAGACTACGAAGTACTGGACCGCATGGGCATTTCAGTCAAGGGCGCCATCGTGATCGCGCGCTACGGGGCGAGCTGGCGCGGAATCAAGCCCAAGGTCGCGGCCGAGCATGGGGCATTGGGATGCATTATCTACTCCGACCCCGCGGAGGACGGCTACGCACAGGGGGACACGTATCCTCAGGGGCCGACGCGTCCGCCGGAAGGGGTGCAGCGCGGAAGCGTAATGGACATGCCGGTGTACCCCGGTGATCCGCAAACGCCGGGCGTGGGTGCGGTCAAGGACGCAAAGCTGATTCCGCTGGACCAGGTCCAGACCATCACCAAGATCCCGGTGCTGCCCATTTCTTACGCAGATGCGACGCCTTTTCTGAATGCGCTTGGCGGCGAAACTGTGCCTGCAGCGTGGCGTGGAGGGTTGCCCCTGACCTATCACGTAGGTCCCAGCACGGCCACGGCACACCTTGCGGTGAGTTTCAACTGGGATCGCAAACCGCTGTACGATGTGATCGCTCGCATACCGGGCGCAAAGGTTCCGGATGAGTGGGTGATCCGCGGAAACCATCACGACGCGTGGGTGAATGGGGCCGAGGATCCACTATCGGGCGCCAGCTCCGAACTTGAGGAGGCGCGAGCTCTGGGCGAGCTTCTGAAGCAGGGCTGGAAACCGCAACGGACGATCATTTACTGCTTCTGGGACGGAGAGGAGCCTGCCCTTCTAGGCTCGACCGAGTGGGCTGAGACGCATGCCGATGAGCTGAAACAGCACACGGTCGCTTACTTCAACTCCGATGGCAACGGGCGGGGATATTTTCGCGCGGAGGGGTCACACTCGCTGGAGAATTTCGTGAACGAGGTCGCCCGGGACATCCAAGACCCGGAGTCCGGCATGAATGTGTGGAAGCGCGCGCGGCTGGTGGATATTTCGCGCGCCTCGGGAAAAAACCGCGACGAAATCAGAACCCGCGCCGACCTGCGCATTCCTGCGCTGGGTTCGGGGTCGGATTACACGGTTTTTCTCGATCATCTCGGAATTGCCAGCGTGAATCTAGGTTACGGAGGGGAAGATCCGGGCGGGCAGTATCACTCGATTTATGACGACTTCTACTGGTACGCGCATTTTCAGGACACGGATTTCAGTTATGGGCGGGCGCTTGCGCAGACCGCGGGAACGATGGTGATGCGCATGGCCGATGCGGACATGCTGCCCTTTCAGTTTTCCGATCTGGCGGACACAGTACATCTTTATGTTACGCAGTTGAAGACCCTTGCGGCCGACAAGCGCGACGAGGCCAAAGAGCGCAATCGGGAGATTGCCGAGGGAGTGTACCAGGCGCTGAAGGATCCGAAGAAGCAGATGGTGCCGCCACCGGTGGAGGAAGTTCCGCCCTATCTCAATTTCGCGCCTCTGGAGCAGGCCGCGGACGATCTGACAGAGGCCGCGCAAGCATTCGATAAGGCTTATGCAGCCGCCGAGGGGAGCGCGCCCGAAGAGTTGAACCATGACCTTCTTATGAGCGAACGTCTGCTGACCAATGAGAAGGGACTGCCGAATCGGCCATGGTTCGAGCATCTGCTCTATGCTCCTGGTCTCTACACCGGGTATGGTGTTAAGACGATTCCCGGAGTGCGCGAGGCGATTGAGCAGAAGCAATGGCCGGAAGCCGACCAGCAGATCCATCGCGCTGCTGCGGCCATCGAGCAGGAGTACGATCTGCTGAGGAAGGCGACGAAACTGCTTGGATCGAAGGTAGCCGAATAGCCAGGCGGCGCTCGCCATACTTGGAAGGGAAAGATACGAGGCCGCATTTGCCATTTGCCGTCGCGGATGATTCAATTAGGTAGATATCGAAACAGGGGTGCTCCGAAAAGCGGGGCTGAGAGATACCCTCGAACCCGATCCGGATAATACCGGCGTGGGAAGTTTCCGAAGGCGACCTTCTTAGCGAACTGGAGTCGGCACCCTTGCTTCCGTTGAAAGCAAGTGGAGCCTATGTTCGCAACCACCCAAACCCCGCAATGTAGTGCATCCCGGCGCCGCCAGCTTGAGACACGCGGGGGAGTTCCGCATCGCACGAAGACATATGGAGTGGCGTGTGCCATCTTTTTCCTGCTGAGCTGTCTATTGTGCGGCCATGATACAGACGCCCAGGAGCAGAACGCGCCTTCGTCGCAGCCAAGTTCCGCGGGGCCTGGCCAAGCTCTTCCCCACGTGAACACGACGATCATGGTCCACGGCGACGTAAAGGATGACTATTTATCAGACACGATTACGGCCGGCACGCTGACCGGACTTCCCCTCTCGCAGACGCCGCTGACGGCGATGACGATTACGCAAGAAGAGCTGAGCGACCAGCAGGCAAGGCTTCTCTCCGATGTGGTCAAAAACAATGCTTCTGTCGGCGAGGACTATGCGCCGGTCGGATACTATGGCGACTTTGAGATCCGCGGATTCCCCCTTGATCTGGCCACCGGTCTGCAGATAAACGGCATGACCATTGCCGGCGAGCAGGATGTTCCGCTGGAAAACAAGGAAAAGGTAGAGATCGTCGAGGGGATTGACAGTGTGGAGAGCGGCGTCGCGTCCGCCGGAGGTGTGATTGATTTTGTCACCAAACAGCCAGCGGCGATTGAGGACATGGATCTGGCCACCGATCATCGTGGAAGCGCGCTTGGTGATGTCGATCTGGGGCACCTGTTTGGCGCGGGGAAACAGGTCGGCGCGCTCATAACCATGGTGGGCGAGCGCATTCAAAGCTATGTGAACGATGCCAACGGATGGCGTGCAATGGGCTCGGGGGCGGCCGACTGGAAGCTGTCGCCTAAGGCCATTCTGAACGCGAATTTTGAGTATCAACACAAGGTCGAGCGATCAGTCTGCGGGTACCAGTTGCTGGGAGGAACAATCGTGCCCGATTTGAGCAAGATCTATCCCTCGACCATGCTCGGAGAACAGTCGTGGAGCAAGCCAAATACATTTGACGTATACAACACCGGTGCGCGTTTGGATTACGATTTGCCGAAAGCGTGGCACGCATACACCGAGGGAAGCTTTAGTCATTCACTCATCGATGACAATGTGGTGTACGCATACGGGTGCGCCTACGAGGCATCATGCCAGGGAAGCGGCGGCGCGGCGCCCTCGTATTTCTTTGCGCCCGATGGAGGCTACGACATCTACGATTACCGCGATCCCGGGGAACTGCGCATTGATGCGGATGCCGAGTCACTGGTGAATGGGCAAGTGCGAACCGGCGCGTTCACGCATGAACTGGCGGCGGGCGCGGAACTGTTCCGGCGAAGCGTGCAGCAGCCGGGCGCGCCGGGGGCTGGCGTAACGGCCACGATGCAGGACGGAGCGGTCTATACCTACGTGGGCTCAGACAACATCTACCAGTCGATCACTCCGGTTCCCATTGAGAGCCCCGTGCAAATGGCCGGACCGAGGGCATTGTGGGAGGACGATCATCAATCCGCAGCACTCGTGCAGGACCGAATTCAGCTTCCATGGCACATTCAGCTCTTGGCCGCCGGCCGGGTGGATTCGCTGCGCGACAACAACTACTCATTGACCGCAACAAGCCCGACCACTCCTCCGGCCGTTACAAACAAGCTGCTGTGGCTGCCGCAGTATGCGGTGACTGTGACTCCAGTGCGGGACCTGATGCTTTACGGCAATTACAGTGTCATGCTTTCGCTTGGACCGCAGGGCCCGTGGTGGGTGGACAACGCAAACCAGTTTCTCGCGCCCTACTTCAGCAGGGAGGCTGAGATTGGCGCCAAGTACAACCCCGGAGGGCGAATCCTTCTCTCCACGGCGCTGTTTCACATGCGTGCGCCGTTTTTTTATCCCAAGGTTATCGCTGCGCCCGACGCATTTTGCACGGCCAACGAGTTTAATGCCCCCGGCGATGTGTGCTTTGAATCCGAGGGACACGAGACTCACGACGGCATTGAATTGAGCGCACAGGGGAAGGCAGCACGCTGGATGCAATTGAGCGCGTCCTTGGCCGCGATGCGCGCCATTTCCGCCGATACCGGCACTCCGGCATTCGACAACAAACAGGTGATCAATGTGCCGCGCGTGCGCACTGCCCTTTTTGCGGATATTGCGCTGCCGCACGCAGCCGGCGTGCGCCTTATGCCGGGATGGAGCTACACCGCCCGCAAGGAGGCTACCCGCGACGATGCAGTCAGCGTGTCCGGATATAACCTGTTCAATTTTGGAGCGCGCTACACTCCCGGCGGTGAACAAGGACGGGTCACTTTCCGCTTGTTCGCCGACAACATCACCGACAAGCGCTATTGGAAAGATACAGGCGCCAGCTACGGCGACACTTTTATTCACCTGGGCGCGCCCACCACGGTGCGGCTTTCCGCGCACTACACGTTTTGAGGATATCTTTGCAAGGGGAATCGCGTGAGCAAGTCGGTGAAAGCGCATGGTCTGGACGGCTCGCCGGTGGTCCCTGATTGGCCGCCGCTAACGCATGAGGAGGTGCGGAGCGTGCTGGCTTCGTACGATGAGTTGCCTGCGCCTTTCACTTTGCTCAGCGCGAGTCCGAGACCGTTTTCTTCGGCCAGTGTTGTGGGCACGCGCAGTGGGAGAGTATTTGTCAAGCGCCATGCGCGCGTCGTGCGCGACGGGACGGGCCTACGCGAGGAGCATCGGTTCATGGAGTATCTGCGCCGGCGTAGCGCACCGGTACCGCGCGTGCTCATTACGAATTCCGGCGAAAGCGCGGTCGATAGCGGTGGCTGGACTTACGAAGTGCACGAAGCTGCTTGCGGCATGGACCTGTATGAGGACGCGATTTCTTGGACTCCGTTTTGTTCGCGGCATCACGCACAATCGGCGGGAGAAATGCTGGCGCGCCTGCATCGGGCTGCTCTGGGCTACGACGCTCCCGCTCGTCCCGCGCGCCAATTGATAGCGGGCTTCAGCATCTTTTCCGTTCGAGATCCCGCCATGGGGATGAGTCATTACACCGCCGAGCGCCCGGCGCTCCGCGACTATCTTGCGCAGCGCAACTGCACCGAAGAATCTCTGTGTCTGCTGGCGCCGTTTCATCGGGAATTGTTGCCCCTACTGCCGGACCTTGCGCCATTGTGGACCCACAACGACCTTCATGCCTCCAACCTCTTTTGGAATGAACAGGGACTGGATGCAAGGGCCACGGCCGTGATCGATTTTGGCCTGTGCGATAGGACCAACGCCGTACATGACCTGGCGCACGCAATCGAGCGCAACTTTGTGGAGTGGCTCGTTCTTGTCAATAATCCAGCGCGACCCGAGTGTGTCCCCATACACCTCGATCATCTTCGCGGATTTCTTGACGGATACGAAAGCGTTCGGCCTCTTTCACGAACAGAGGGCTTGGCCCTTGCGCCAATGACGGCTCTTTGTCACGCGGAGTTCGCACTGTCGGAAACGGACTACTTTCTTAGCGTGCTGCATTCGGAGGCGAAGGCGAGCATGGCCTGCGAGGGGTACCTGGTGAGTCATGCGCGGTGGTGGCGAGGCGCTGGCTCGCCGCTTCTTGAAGCGTTGCGGACATGGGCCCTGCGCCGCGAACATGCGGGCCGCGAGGACACTCAATGACAGCGCACGCGATTGCCGCCTATCTGGTATCGCACTGGATCGAATGTGCCGGCTGGAGCACTACGCTCCTGGGAATCTGGTTGACCACGCGGCGCAGCCTGCTTTGCTGGCCCATTATTTTGGTAGCGGATGTACTTTACCTGATCGTCTTCTATCAGGCTCGCCTGCTCTCCGATGCTATGCTGCAGGTGTTCTTCGTAGCCTTTACCGTGTACGGATGGTGGAACTGGTGGAGGGGCGTCCAGCAGGAGGGAGAAGTCCGAGTTGCATCGCTATCGGGCTTGAGCACAGCCGTAGCCGTCTTGGCCGGTATTGCAGGTACATTTTTCCTTGGCGTAATTGCCAAGGGCCTCAATGCGTCGCTGCCCTACATGGATGCCTCGCTCGCCAGCTTCAGCCTCGTGGCAAGCTGGTGGCAGGCACGGAGAAACATCGAATGCTGGTGGTTGTGGATTGCGGTCGACCTGCTCTATGTGGGCGAGTACGGCTACAAAGACCTGTGGCTGACAGCGGTTCTATACATAGTGCTGGTGGGCCTGGCGATTGTTGGTCTTCGCCAATGGCGTGGCGCATCGCTTGAAATCTAGACCGCGGCCTGCACAACATTCAGTAGCGGTTTGCCTTTCATGTAGCGGCGCAACTCTTCGGCTACAACACGGAAAGCGCGCTCGGCGAATTGCGGGCTTGACGCCGCTACGTGTGGCGTGATGAGGAGATTTGGGCAGCGCCAAAGCGGGTGGTCGGGCGGCAGCGGCTCCGGATCGGTCACATCGAGCGCTGCGCGGATCCGGCCGGACTGGAGTGCGGCCACCAGCGCATCCGTTTGCACGATGGGGCCGCGGGCGGCGTTGACCAGCAGTGCACCTTGCCGCATCAGACCGAACTGCGATGCGCCGATGAGTCCGCGCGAAGCTTCCGTCAAAGGCAGTATCATAACCACAATCTGAGCTTGAGGTAGCAGCGCATCCAGTTCGTCCGAGGGATGGACCAAAGGCTCAGCGCGCGCGCTTCGTGCCACGCGAATCATGTCCACGCGGAACGGTGCCAGCATGCGCTCGATTTCCTGCCCAATGGCGCCATAGCCAGCGAGTAACACGGATTTCCCTGTGAGCTCTTCCAGCATTACATCTGGATGGAGCGCCAGCGAATTGGCGCTCAGCCGCATATATTTCTCGGCAGCTTCCTTGCGCCGCCGCCAGTCCGCGGAGCGCTGAATGTCAAGGAATAGCGGGAACTGCTTCAACATTGCGAGGATGGCGGACACTGTCCATTCCGCGGTGGAGATGTTATGCGCACCGTGAGCATTGCAGATCGTCACATGCGGTCCTGCCAATGACGGAATCCACTCCGTGCCGGCCATCAAAGAAAGCACCAGGCGCACGCCCCGCAGGTGCGGCCAGATACGGCGAGCACGTGTCTGGTATGGGTCCGGAATCCATACCTCGATCTCGACATCGTGGTTCATCCCGTCTTCAAGCGCAATCAGCTCCACATCGGCCGGCAGCGCGCTAATGGCCGCGGAATGCAGTATGGCCGGATATCCCAAGCGGATCATAGGTACCCCATTGAACTCCCGCCATGAAGAGGCTGCGCGGCCGCGCAAGGAAGGTATGCGCGCGGCACCCCGGACTCTCAACCGAGAAAATCGCGCAAGGCATCCACGCAGCGTTCGATGTCCTGCATCGGAATGGCATAGCCGAAACGCAAATGCCCTTCCCCCTGCGCGCCAAACACCGAGCCCGGCACCGTAGCAATGTGAGCTTTCTCGAGAAGAATCTGAGCGGCCGTGCGGCTATTCTTGTTGATCTTCTCCACATCAGGGAACGCATAGAACGCGCCAGCGGGCGGTTCACATGCGAGCCCCACGGCATTTAACCCCATCACCAGTAGATCCCGTCGTTTCCGGTACTCCTCGCGGCGCGCTTCAATCTGCGACTCTGGCGTTGCGAGAGCCTGAACCATTGCGTACTGCACCGGAGTGGCAACGCCGTTCGTAGAGTAGAGCACAATCTTGCGCAAAGCGGTCATAAAGGGCTCTTTCGCCACCACGTACCCCGCTCGCCAGCCGGTCATTGCATATGTCTTTGAAAACGTGTAGCAGGTAATGGTCCGCTCTGCCATTCCTGGAAGCGATGCAATGGATACATGGTCGCCTTCGTAGACCAAGTCTTCGTAGGCCTCGTCGGCGATTACGATCGCGTCGCGTTCCCTGGCAAAAGCCGCAACTTCTTCCGCCTCTTCGCGCGTAAAAACGAGCCCACTAGGATTCTGTGGGGTGTTGTAGTAAATCGCGCGCACTCGGGGCGTGGAGAATTGCTCCAGGGTCTTGCGGACGCCATTGCGGCGCGCCGTGGTTGTGGGGACCAGGAGTGGCCGGGCCTGGGCGCCGGTAACCAGATCGCCTATCGGTGTCCAGAAAGGAGAGAACACAAGCGCATCGTCGCCCGGATCGAGCACGCATTGAAATGCCGCGTACAGACCCTGCGATCCCCCCACCGTGGCCAACACTTCGTCGGTCGTGACCTGAATTCCATTTTTCCACGCCAGTTTCTCGACCAGCGCCTGGCGCAGCGGAAGAATGCCGGACGACGGCGCATAGTGCGTCTGGTTTTCTACCAGCGCCCGGACTGCGGCAAATTTGATCCCATCCGGGGTCTCGAAGAACGGCTCTCCTCCATGCATGGAGTAAACCTGAACCCCTTCGGCACGCATCGCCATCACCTTATTCCTGATCTGAACGATGTCAGAGAAACCGACCTCATCGAGGCGTCGGGCCAGCCGAATGCCGCTTAGTCTGGTTGCGACCATGCCGCTCCTTTCGCGTCGCGCATCTGTTTCAGGATATCCGATGCCGAGCCATGCCCGTTAGGCGGCGACAGCCGATGTCATTGCATTTGCGCTCAAATGCGGAGCTGTTCCGTATAGACTGCCATCCCCACCACCGCATCCACGCCAAGAGAATCGAGCGCATCCACATCTTCACGATTGCGAATGCCTCCGGCTACGATGAGCTGTCGCCGCGTAAGCCGGCGCAGGCGCGCTGCAATTTCAAGGGGAAACCCACTCATTGTCCCTTCTGTATCCACATGCGTGTACAGGAACGCCGTAGCATGCGCTTCAAGTTCGGCTATTGCATCCTCGGGCGTCACTTCCACCTGGGCTTTCCATCCCTTGACCGCGATGCGTCCGCCCCTGGAGTCAATTCCTGCCACCAATTTGTCCACCCCAATTGACGCCGCGAGCTCGGCCGCGAACCCCGTGTTTACGCCTGGTTGAGCGTCCTCCTCGAAGAACAGCGCCGATCCGACAACCACGCGTCTTGCGCCCGCTCCCACAACGTCACGCGCCTTCTGAATGGAAGCAATGCCACCGCCTACCTGGCAGGGCAGACGCCGGCAGATTTGCTCCACGAGGGCGCCATTGTTGCCCTGGCGAAATGCCGCATCCAGGTCGATTAGCTGAACGAGCGGAAATTGTGAGAATTTGCCGATCCAATATTCGAAGTCGTCGAATGCCAAGAGCAGTTTTTCTCCTCTCACGAGTTGAACGATCCGGCCCCCAAGCAAGTCAATTGACGGAATCAGCATGGCAGCCTCACGGGAACTCCAATTGCGCGCAGTTCCTCCTTCAGCGTGCGCGCGCTGGAGATGCCAAAGTGAAAAATGCTCGCGGCCAAGGCGGCGTCGGCGCGTCCTCGCCGGAACACATCCGCAAAGTGCTTCACGGAGCCCGCGCCTCCAGAAGCGATCACCGGAATCCCCACTGCCTCACTGACCGCGGCGGTCAGTTCGCAGTCGAATCCAGCTCGTGTGCCGTCCGCATCCATTGAGGTGAGAAGGATTTCTCCCGCACCCCTCGACTCCACCTCGCGCGCCCATTCAACCACACGGCGGCCGCTCGGCAGACGCCCACCCTGCACATAAACCTGCGCATCGCACACACGAACTTCTGCTTCAGGATCACGCCTTGCGTCCATCGCCACCACTACGGCCTGCTCACCGAAATTCCGGCCGATCTCCTCAATCAGAGCAGGATTCGAGAGCGCTGCCGAGTTGATGCTGACTTTGTCCGCTCCCGCCCCAAACACCTGCTCCGCATCCCGCGCGCTGCGAATCCCGCCGCCCACCGTCAACGGAATGAATAGCTCGCTCGCCGTGCAACGAACGGTCTCCAGAAGGGTCCCTCGGCCTTCGTGGGTCGCGGTTATGTCCAGCATTACAATCTCGTCAGCTCCTTCCAGAAAATGCCGCCTTGCCAAGGCCGCCGGATCGCCGGCATCCACCAGATCCACAAACTGCACGCCCTTAAGGACCCGGCCTCCGTGCACATCCAGGCAGGCGATGATGCGTTTGCTCAGCATGAAGCCTCCCTCGGTTGCCATTCCAGAAAATTCCTCAACACCCTGAGTCCCACCGGGCCGGATTTCTCAGGATGAAACTGCACTCCCATCACATGGCCGCATTCAACGGCCGCGGCAAAGGATTCGATGTAATGTGCAGTTGCCGCAGTGTTAGAGGTGACCGGCGCCTTGAACGAATGTGTGAAGTAAACCTGTTCTCCTGGCTCGATCCCACGCAGTAGCCGCGATTGGCTCCTCACCTCGATTGAATTCCACCCAACGTGTGGGACCTTCCCGCCAGAGTTAGGAAAGCGTGTGCAGGATTCACCGAAATAGCCAAGGCCTTTGCGCCCTGGCGCTTCAGCCGAGCCGGCATAAAGCCACTGCATCCCCACGCAGATTCCCAGAAGCGGCACTTCCCGCGAAATGGCCGCGCGCACCGCGTTTGTAAGCCCCCGGGCATCGAGCCTCTGCGTCGCCGCAAAGTGACCCACCCCAGGAAGAACAATCCGGGCCGCTCGGTCGATGAGGGCCGCATCTCCATCCGTCACTTCCGGCTCTGCGCCCAGGTAGTGAAGAGCCTTCAGCACCGACGTCAGATTCCCCGCGCCATAATCGACTACCGTCACGCGCGTCACAGCAGGCCTTTCGTCGATGGCAGCATCCGGCTCATCTGCTTATCGCGGCTGCAGGCCACGCGCAGAGCCCGCGCGAATGCCTTGAAGGCGGCCTCTATCTTGTGATGACTTGAGCGCCCGTACATGATCTTCACATGCACGTTTGCGCGTGCGCCGCGTGCGAACGCTTCGAAGAAGTCCACCACGAGTTCGGCTTGCAGATCGCCCACCATGCGTGACCGCACGCTGGTGTCGACAACAGAGGAGGCTCTTCCACTCATATCTACGGCGGCAATCGCAAGCGTCTCATCCATGGGCATTACAAAATAGCCAGCACGCAGGATTCCTCGCTTATCGCCAAGAGCCTGATCAAAAGCCTCACCAAGCGCAATGCCGACATCCTCTACCGTGTGATGCTGATCCACGTCCAGGTCTCCGTCGCAATCGAGCGACAGATCGAACGCGCCATGGCGGGCAAACAGCTCCAGCATGTGATCGAAGAAACGAATGCCGGTCGCTATCCGGTATTGGCCATTGCCCTCGATCGTCAACCTCAGGACGATCTGCGTTTCTGTCGTGTTGCGTTCCACGCGCGCACTCCGTTTCCTTGAACGGCGCCTCGTCGACTGTGCTTTACTTGCAGTCATCGCAGTTCTCCGTCGCTTCGCATCGCGGAGAGCACCTGGCAAAGCGCGCCCGCGGCCTGTCTCATCTGTTTGCGGGTGCCAATTGTGATTCGTACACACCCATCGCATCCGGGGTCCGCGTTTCGATCCCGAAGCATCACTCCGGCTGCGCGCATGCGTTGAACAAACTCTTCGTGTCTGGCGCCAATCCTGACCAGTACAAAATTGGCGCGACTGGGCCATCGCTTCAAGCCGACACCGTCGAGTTCCGTTTCGAATTCGCATCGGGCGCAAAGCACCTCATTCACATACCATGCCAGGTATTCTGTGTCGTTGAGAGCCGCCGGAAGGCACGCCAGCGCCAGTTGATTCACGCTGTACGGGGATCGCACGCGCCTCATCCAGCGCATTGGATCGGCGGTCCCTGCCATCAGCCCAACCCTTAGCCCGGCAAGACCGAATGCCTTTGAAAAGGTGCGCGCGACCATCAGATTGGGAAGACTGCCAATCGCGTCGATCACCGTCTCTCCGTGAAAATGGAAATAAGCTTCGTCCACCAGAATGAAAGCCTGTGGCGCGCGCTCAGCCAGCGCAAGCAATTGTGCGCGTGTGGCCACGCTCCCCGATGGGCTGTTTGGGTTGGCGATAGCGATGATCTTGGTGCGCGGCGTGATTGCCTCCAGGAGCCGCTCATAAGGAAAGCTGAAATCGGCATCCGCCTGCACGGCCACAACGCGCGCTTCAGTCATGGAGGCATAAACCAGGTACATCGTGTATGTGGGAACTGGCAGCAGAAGCTCGTCATCCGCATCGAGAAATGTTTCAAAGACGACGTGAATGGCCTCATCGACGCCATTGGTGAGCATCACATTGTCGGCATTGAGTCCAAGATGATTTGCGGCAAGCGCCTCAATCGGCTCACACTCCGGATAGCGCGTAAGTTCGCCTGCTGAAATGTGCCCGAGCGCCTGCAGCACCGTCGGAGAGCATCCAATCGTGTTCTCGTTGAAGTCAAGGCGCAGGCCCTCCCTGTTTCCCAATGGCGGGTGATACTCGGCAATCGAGCGCACGCGGTCACGCGGTTCAAGACGTGTTTTGATTTGAGTCTCACGCACTGGCTCTCCTCCCGCGCAACGCGCCAAGCCGCAGCCGAATCGCCTCTGCATGGGCGGTCAGCCCTTCACAATCCGCCAGCGCCACTGCCTGCGGCCCAAGAGCGGCAATCCCATCGCGGGTGTATTCCTGCACAGTAATGATCTTCACAAAATCATGCACGCTCAGTCCGCCGCGAACTCGCGCCATGCCGCCCGTGGGCAGCGTGTGATTCGGCCCCGAGATGTAGTCGCCCATGGGCTGTGCGGACCAGCGGCCCACAAAGACCGAACCCGCGTTTTGCACCCACTCCAAGTCATCCGCCGAGTCGACGGTGAGATGCTCGGGGGCAATGCGATTTGTAATCGCGCGCGCCTCCTCCGCCGTTGATGCGAGTATCACCCATCCGTTCCGTCCGAGCGATTCTTGAGCTACAGGATTGTTGCGGCATCGTGCTCTTATCTCGGCTACAACAGCCTTTGCCAGTTCTTCGCGCGTGGTGATAAACACGGCAAGAGCCGCCGGATCGTGCTCTGCTTGCGCCACCATATCGGCTGCGATCTCTTCTGCATGACCGTGTTCGCTCATCACCGCAATTTCCGTGGGTCCGGCAAGCATGTCGATCGAACAATCGAACGCCACCAGGCGCTTGGCTGCCGTGACGTACACATTCCCCGGACCCACAATCTTCTCGACTCGAGCGATGTTCTCCGTACCGAACGCCAGTGCTGCGATGGCGTGCGCTCCGCCCATGTGGTAGAACTCGGTGATGCCTAGCAGATGCGCCGCGGCAAGCGTCTCGCGAGCAGGCCGCGGGGTCACCACCACCACCCGCTTCACCCCCGCAGACTGGGCCTGGATCGCGGTCATCAGCAGGGTGGACGGAAGCGGATGCCGCCCTCCCGGAACATAACATCCCGCAGCAGCAAGCGGGCGCACCACTTGACCGGTGCTGATTCCAACTCCTTTCATAGTCCATGGCTTCGGCATCTGCCGCCGCGAAAACGCGCGAATGCGATGGGTAGCCGTCTCCAGCGCGGCACGCAAATCGGCCGCGCAGCTATCCCATGCCTCTCGCATCTCTTCCGGACTTAGGCGCAAAACGGCGTCGGCCCGCAGCCCATCCAGTGAGCGCGCATAGCGAAGCAGCGCTCGATCTCCGTTGCGGCGCACGTCGGTCACGATGCGCCGCACCACTGGCAGAACCGCGTCCAGTGCGGCGCCGCCTCGTTTCTCCAACCTCGCGATCACGGCTGCCGTCGGCCCGGCTCCGCGTCCTCGCGTGCGAATCAGTTTCATCGGCGACCTCGCTTACAACACAACCTTGTTGAGCGGGTATTCTACGATTCCGTTGGCCTTTGCCGCCTTCAGGCGTGGGATCACGTCCCGGGCAACGCCTTCCTCCATAATCGTATTCACCGCCACCCAGTCCGCATCGCTCAACTGCGACACGGTGGGCGCATTGAGGGCCGGAAGTACTGCCAACACTTCCACCAGATTCGCCTTTCGCACATTCAGCATCAATCCCACCTGGGATTGGGCATCGATGGCGCCGCGCAGCATCATGGCGATCGATTCGATCTTCTTTCGCTTCCACTCATCCGCGAGCGCGCACCTGCCTGCAATCAGATGCGTCTCGCTCTCCATCACCGTGTCGATGATTTTAAGATGATTCGCACGAAGCGAGTTGCCGGTCTCCGTCACTTCGACAATGGCATCGGCCAGCATCGGCGGCTTCACCTCGGTGGCGCCCCAACTGAACTCAACCCGCACCTTCACGCCCTTCAACGCAAAATAGCGGCGGCTTACCTCCACAAGTTCCGTCGCGACGATCTTCCCCTCCAGGTCCTCTGCTCTCTCAAACCCGCTTGCTTCGGGCACGGCAAGCACCCAGCGCACCTTCCTTCGGCTCTGTTTGGCGTAAGTCAGTGAGGTAACACTGGCGACGTCTAGCCCGCTCTCAACTACCCAGTCGATCCCGGTCAGTCCTGCATCAAGCACTCCATGTTCCACATACCGCGCCATCTCCTGCGCCCGAATCAACATGCACTCGATCTCGCTGTCGTCAATCGAGGGAAAGTAAGATCGGCCAACAGCGTAAATGCTCCAGCCGGCGCGTTTGAACAGCGCGATGGTTGCCTCCTGCAAGCTCCCTTTCGGAATCCCCAGCCGTAGTTTACCCATTTGTCGCCTCCCTAGCTGGCGTCCGCGCGGGCAGCGCAAGGGGTCGAGTGAAGCAGCTTACTGTGCCCTCGTGGCACACTAGGCCGTCACCCTCCACATCCACTCGGAACAACAACGCATCGGTGTCGCAATCGGTCGAGGCAGAGACAATGCGCAGACGGTTGCCGCTTGTCTCTCCCTTCATCCAGAGCTTCTGCCGCGTGCGGCTCCAGAACGTGACGAATCCCGTCTCCAGGCTCTTTTCAAAACTGGTGGAGTTAAGAAACCCCAGCATCAGCACCTCGCCGGTACGTGCATCCTGTACAATCCCCGGCGCCAACCCGCCCATCTTGTCAAAATCAATCATCGGTTCCGTGTCTCCTCTGCTTGTCTGTCAGGAAATGAAAAAACCCGCCGGCGTTTGTCGCCGGCGGGCTTGGGTGAATCCTCGATCTGTTGGGCCGTTTCTAAGTCAGCCCATAGCAGTCCGCCAGCATGGAGTTTGCATGATGGTGGTGATGACCGTGTTGGCGGCTGCTCTGCATTCTGCTTGTAAAGCTAAAGGCTATGAAGCATTTTGTCAAATTCTCTCCGAAGTTGGCGTGTCGGCAGCCGCAGCCGCAGGCTCGTGCAGCACTTCGAGGACACGGCGGTAAAGCCGGGCCCTTGTCTCCAAGCGCTCCAAAGCCCGCGTCACGTAACGCACTTCCACGATCCGCCCCTCGGCGGAAGGCAGCAGGTGTACCGTGGGTGTCGCACCAAGCCGGCTCAGCCGCCCGGCGCGCGCCCCCCGACTCAATTCCTGTTCGGCCTTTCGCACGTCGTCTGCGGTCTCTCCTTCCACCGCTTTGAGAATCCCTTCCAGCGTCTCGTTTGTCTCCAGCCTGTCCGGTATGGCCACCTCGAACTGATCCCACGTCCATTGCCCAGTAGTGGAGAAGTTAAAGTACTTTCCACGTATCGCAAAGCCATTCATCAGGGTGATGCGGCGTCCCGTCGGGTACCCTCGCTCGCTCTGCGATCCGGTCTCGAGAAGTGTTGTTGACATCAGCCCAACCTCGGTTACTTCGCCTCCGGTTCCGTCGATCTCCACCGAATCACCCACCCGCATACCGCGTTTCCCGATCAGTACAAACCAGCCCAGAAACGCAAGGAAAAAGTCCTGCAATACGATTGTCAACGCGGCGGTCGAAAGTCCAAGGATGGTTCCCATCTGCCGCGGCGCCCCGAAGATCACCAGCAGAATGCATCCCATCCCTGCCACGTTGATCGTCAGCTCAAGTACGGCTCGCAGTGTGTGCTGGCTGCGCGCATCCAGAACCGGGTATTCCATCACGCGCTGTACCAGCACATCTCCCAGCACCATGCCCAGTAGAATCACCAGCACCCATTCGCATGAATTCATTATCAGGTGCAGCAGAATGCGATGCTGCACCTTCACCTGCGCTGCCCACTTCTCGTATACCGCGGACAGATGCTGCTCCGTCTGAATGCGGTCGTCGTAGATACTCAGCAGCTGCCCGCGCGCAGTGCGAGCGTGGATCCGCGCCAGCCGGTCCGCGGCGCTGCTCGCGGTGGCAGACGCCGCGGGGGCGTCGATTTGTGCCTGAAGCGAATTGCGCGTGGGTGTAATTTCATTGGCCTCTTCCAGCGCCTGTTCCTGTGCCTGTTCAATTAGATTCAGGCGCGAATTCTGCCGGAACCATGCGCTCAGCCTGCCCGCCAGGTTGCTGTTTCGCGCCACTGAAACGATCGCGATCTCCGCCGGCTCCTGCGCCTGGCTATCATACGACTTCATCGAAGCTTCATGGGCCGCCAGTTCCGCCTTGATCTCGGCCCCCTTGTCTCCCTCAGCCCGCGCCAGCACCTGTGTCAGGTCAGAAAGTTCATCGCTATCGAGCTGCAGTTGCGCCTGGGCAATCCCGAGTTCGGAATCATCCGATACATCTGCCGACTCAGATCCAGGCTTTGCGCTCTTGGCCGCGTCCGTCAGCCGATTCACAGTCACCTGATCCTGCGCAACGAACTGCTGGAGCTGGGTGACCTTTTGCGACAACGCCAGCGCTGTCCCGCTCAGCACCCGCTGCTGCGCCTCCAGGCTGGCTTCTCGCAGCGCCGCGGCAAATGCCTGATCCACAGAGTGGTCTGCCAGACGCTCGGCGTCCCGCGCATACTCCTTTTCCTCCGCCGTCACCGCCAGTGTCGCCAGCGCCTGCGCCGTTTGCCATGGACTCAAGTCCACTATCTCCGCGCCGGCATCGGTGTAAGATTTGGAAGCTTCCTGCCCTGACCTGAATGGCAGATGCGTTATCGCATCGCGCGTCTCCCAGGCAACAACAAGGCAAACAACGAGCAGGACCGCAGATATGAGAAGCAGGATGAGGCGGGTTCGCGTGAACATCCGAGCGCTGGTCTCTACGGGCGAACTGGCGGGAGAAGACATGCCTCCATTTTCGCCGGTCGCTCGCAAACGCGCACTCAAATTTCGCGGAAATCGGCAACTTCATTGATTTGCGCCGCCTCCGATTGCCACAGCGTTACTTCCGGGAGCAAGATGGTCCGATGCATGGCAATTCCCGCGCGCTCGCCCTGGTACTCGCAACTGCGTCCCTGCCCCTTCTGTGTCAGGACCAGCACGCTCGGCTTGCCCCCGCTTCGCAACAGCACTCCGCCATCGATTCCGAAGACCAGGTGGATCTGAATCACGCAGGCATCAAGCAACTGCTCCAGATCCCCGGGATGACCCCCACCTGGGCCCAGCGCATCATCCGCTTCCGGCCCTACCGCAGCAAACAGGACCTCGCCGATCAGGGTGTCCTGCCCGGCGAAGTCTATAGCCGCATCCGCGACTACGTTATAGCCCACAGGGAACAGAAATAGGCGCTATGCGTGCGCCAGCTTCTCCGTCCTGTTCTTCGAAGCTCTCCCCAGCAACCTGCTCAGGATCACGTACAGCGTGGGAATAAAGAAAAGATTTAAGAACGTGGACAGCAGCATTCCGCCCACGATCGTTGTTCCCACCGAGCGTCGCCCCAGCGCCCCGGCGCCTGTGGCAAAAACCAGGGGCAGAATACCCAGGATGAATGCAAACGACGTCATGAGGATCGGCCGCAGCCGCAGCTCGCCCGCTTCAATCGCAGCCTCTGAGATCGACCTGCCTTTGCGGCGAAGCTGCTCTGCGAATTCCACGATCAAAATCGAGTTCTTCGCCGACAGCCCAATCAACATCACCAGTCCGATCTGGCAATAAACGTCGTTGGCGTATCCGCGCAGCCATACCAGTCCCAGCGCTCCAAGCACCGCCATCGGTACTGCCAACAGAATGATAAATGGCAGGGCAAAGCTCTCGTACTGCGCCGAAAGCGTGAGGTAAACCACCAGGATGCCCAGCCCGAAGATGATCAGCGCCTTGCCTGCGGATTCAATCTCGTCCAGCGTCAGTCCTGTCCACTGGTATGCCATCCCCGGCATCATCGCTGTCTTCGCCAGTTGCTCCATCCCCCCGATCGCCTGACCGGAGCTGTAGCCGGGTCCCGCCGAGCCATCGATCTCCACCGAGCGGAACAGGTCATAGTGGTTGATCACCGGCGGCCCCGAGCTGTTGCTCACCGTCACCAGGTTGTCCAGCGGCACCATCTGGCCCGAGTCGGAACGTACATAGAAATCGTGCAGATCGCTCGCCCGCATCCGAAATGGCTGATCGGCCTGCACAAAAACGCGATACGTCCGGTTGTTGAAATCGAAGTCGTTCACGTATTCCGAGCCCATGAATACTCCCAGCGTCGTCGTGATCTGCGACAGCGGAATATTCATCGCTTTTGCCTTCTCGCGGTCGATCGACACCAGCACCTGCGGATCGTTCGCCGAGAAGCCGGTGTAAAGCCCGATGACGTCCTTGCGCCCGCGGCTCATGTTCACCATCTGGTGCGCCACCCGATCCAGGTCCGTCAGCGTGTTTTTGCCCTGGTCCAGTAGCTCAAACTGGAAGCCGCCCAGGCTGCCTACCCCCTGAACCGCCGGCGGCTGGATCATCTGCACCAGCCCTCCGTCCGGCGCAAACATCAGCATCTGCAGCTTTCGATTCACGCGCGCCGCGATGTCCGCCGCGGAGTGTCCCTGGGCGCGTCGCTGGTCAGCCGGCTTCGTGGAAACAAACATCATTCCGGCATTTGCAGCGCCCCCGCTGAATCCGAATCCCATCACGGAAAACGCGCCGGCGATGTCCGGGTCCTGACCGATGATGTACCCCGCGCGATCGGCAAGCGCGCCCGTGTATTCCAGCGACGACCCCGGCGGCGCTTGCACGATCACCATCAGCATTCCCTGGTCTTCCTGCGGAATAAAGCCAGTCGGGACGGTTTTGTACATCCACCATGTGGCGAACATGCCGCCAAAGAACAGCAATAGCAGCAGGTAGCGCAGCTTGAGCGCCACGTGGATCGATCGCGCATACGTCCGGCCCATCCACGAAACCAGCGCATCCGCTCCATGAATGAAGGCGGCGAATGCGCGCGAGATCACCCCGATGTGCAGAAAATCGAGCTGGTGCGGGCGATCTTCCTCGCCCCGCAGGAACAGCGCTGACAGCGCCGGTGACAGCGTCAGTGCGTTAAACGCCGAGATTGCGATCGCGAACGCGATCGTCAACGAGAACTGCCGGTACAAAATCCCGGTTGTGCCGGGAAAAAACGATACCGGCACAAACACCGCAATCAGCACCAGCGAAGTCGCAATCACGGCGCTGGTCACTTCGCCCATCGCCCGAGACGTCGCCTCGTGCGGGTCCGAGTGCTCCATCGCAATATGCCGCTGCACGTTCTCGATCACCACGATGGCGTCGTCCACTACCAGGCCCGTCGCCAGCGTAATGCCAAACAGCGTCAGCGAATTGATCGAGAATCCGAAAACCCTGATGAACGCGAACGTGCCGATCAGGCTGACTGGAATCGTCACCGCCGGGATAATCGTGGCCCGCCAGTCAAGCAGAAAAAGGAAGATCACCACGATCACGATGACAATCGCTTCTCCCAGCGTCACCAGCACTTCCCGAATCGAATCTCCCACCACCGTCGTCGAGTCAAACGCAATCGCGTACTCCAGCCCCGGGGGAAAGCTCTTGCTCAACTCCTTCAGCACCGCCTTGGCTTTCGAATCCACCTCAAGGGCGGTGGCATTGGAAAGCTGTTGCACTCCGATTCCCATCGCCACATGACCGGGGTATTTGAGCGTAGAACTGTAGTCCTCCGCCCCCACCGCCGCGTGGCCCACGTCTTTCAGCTGCACCAGCCCCGCTGCCGTGTTCTTGATAATGATGTTGTCGAACTGCGCAGGGTCCGTCAGCCGTCCCACCACGCGCACGGGAATCTGAAACGCCTGTGCGCCGTTCGCCGGCGGCTGTCCCAGCTGTCCCGCAGGAATCTCAATGTTCTGCTCCAGCAGCGCATTCACAACGTCGCTCGCAGTCAGACCGCGCGCCGCCAGCTTCGTCGGATCGAGCCAGATCCTCATCGCGTACTTACGCTCGCCGAAGATCATCACATCGCCCACGCCCGGAATGCGCTTCAGCGCGTCCTTCACATACACGTCAAGGTAGTTCGAGATGAACTCGTTGGAGTAACGGGTGTCCCGCGTATAAAAGCCCGCGCCGAATACAAAATTGTTGTTGGCCTTCGTGATCGTGATGCCCGCCTGGTTCACCGCCGACGGCAGCCTCCCCTGCACGCTGGCCACGCGGTTCTGCACGTCCACGGCGGCAATGTCCAGGTCGTACCCCGTCTGAAACGTCGTCGTAATCGTGCTGATTCCGCTGTTGGTGCTGGATGAGCTGATATAGCGCATCCCCTCCACGCCGTTGATTGCTTCCTCCAGGGGAATCGTGACGGCCTTTTCCACCGTGTCCGCATTCGCGCCCACATAGCTCGTCGTCACTGACACCTGCGGAGGAGCCAGCGTCGGGTACATGGCCACCGGAAGCGTGGGAATACACACCGCTCCCGCCAGAATGATCATCAGAGCGCACACCGTCGCAAACACAGGCCGGTGAATAAAAAAATCTACAAACAACGTGTGCCTTCCTTCCGTCCCCTGACCGGGAAATCAGGTTCCAGGGGGTTGAACGCCGGCGATTCGCCGCCGCGTGAACCGGGAGTTCGCTTCAAGCGCCCGGTCTGCCGCCGATCGGCATCACCGGCATTCCATTCACCAGGAATTGCGTGCTCGATACGATCACGCGATCACCCGCCTTCAGCCCCGACCTCACCGCGTACGAGTTGCCCACCGTATCGCCAAGCGCGACCGGAACCTGGGACGCAATCGTATGTCCGTTCTGTTCCTGCGCCACAAACACAAATGTCTGCCCCCCCTGCCGCGTTACCGCAAGCACCGGAACCACCGCCGACGACGCCGTGCTCCACACCACCCGCGCCTTCACCAGTTGCGCATTGCGCAGCACCTCCGGCGCAAGATGCACCTGCGCCTTCACCAGGATCCCCTGCAGGCCGCTGTCCACCTCCGGCGAGATGAAATCGATCTTCGTCTTCTCCAGCAGCTTGTCGTTCGTGTCCAGCAGGTCCACTTCCAATCCCGGCCGCACCTCGTTTACCCGCTCCGTGGGTACGTAAATATATGCTTCCAGGTCCTTGTACTCGTCCACTGTGGTCAGCACCGTCGTGGCCGAAACGTAGTCCCCCACGTGCACCGGGATGTCACCTACCACCCCGTCGAATGGCGCGCGAATCGTGTAGTAAGCCAGTTGCTCTTCCTGCGTCTTCCACGATGCCGACGCCGATTCGTAATCCGCCTTCGAGTTCTCGTAGGCCTGCTGCGACTGTTCGTACAGGTCACGGCTGATGATCCCCGCCGTGTACAGCTTCTTCTGCCGGTCGAACTGAAGGGAGTTGTAGTCGTACATCGCCTTCTTCTGCCGCTCCGTCGCCTTCTGCGCGTCCACCGCCGCCTGCTGCTGCAGGGGGTCGATCGCCATCATCGCCTGCCCCGCCTGTACGTGGTCCCCCGATCGCACCTCAATCTGCGTCAGCCGGCCATTCACCTGCGGTTGCAACGTCGCTGACCGGCGAGACTTGATCGTCGCCACATAATCGCTCGCCTGCGGCACCGGCTGCAGCGCCACCACCACCGTCTGCACCGGCATGGCCTGCATCCCCGCCGCGCCTGGCCCCGCTGGCGCCGCCTGGCGTTCGCAACCCAACACCGTCAGCCCCACGGCCAAACATAAACCTGCATCGATTACGCGTCTTAGCACTCCGGCCTCGCTCTATCTTTGCTGAGCGGCCGCCAGGGCGCGCCCATTTTTGCATTTTTCTGAAATGACGATTCGATGACACTGCTCAGTCTGATTCAATGAACAGAACCATTGTCGCAAAAATTTCGCCTCCGCGCCGTGTCGAGACTCCGGCACGGACGTCCCACGAGGCAAACCGCCTTCAGAACACTGCCAGCCGGATCCCCTCTCGTTTCAACGGCGACTGCCTGGGCCTAATCGAAATCCAGCCGGTGTCGATCTGTGAGCAAGCGAGGGCGACTATGGATTGGAGTCAGAATTTGGATTACTCGTAGTGGGCGGCCAATTAAGGCCGGGGCATGGGTACAGTCCGCTCCCACTGCCCCTCGCTCAGTTCGCATCGACTGACCATACTTCCGTTGCGCAAGCGAATCATTCCGCCGCAAAGTTTATATGTCGATACTTCCTGGTCTTGAGCTCCCTAGTCCCTGGCTTTAGAACACCCCGGCCAGGAACGTCTCAACCGGAGAAACCCGTTCGTCCGTCCCGCCCGCGGCCGCCAGCACCGCCGGAGACAAGGTAATCACAGGTCAATGCGAGGGTGCCATCACCTTGTACACCACTCCGTGCCGCGTGATAGCCGCAAACGCCGACGCGCCGTGCGCCCCCAGCACGATCAGGTCCGCCTGCTGCGCCCGACACTGGTACAGCAGTTCCTCGGTCGGATCGCCCGGAACCACTATGGCCTGAACTTCAATCTTTGCTTGCAGTTCCGGCGAGACCAGTTCCATCAGGTCACCCTCAATCTGGTCGATGCTCCGGCCCGCCAGCACTTGGTGCCGATCTTGCGGCCGGATCACATGCTGCAGGATGAGCCGCGCCCCGTGCTGCGCCGCCAACTCTGCCGCAAACCGCGCCGCCACCACGCTCGAGTCTTGCAAGCTCGCTGCGCACAAGATTGTCCGCGTGGCAAAGTTCCGCCCGCTCACATCCTGCACCTCCGGGCCCACTATGAACACCGGAACCAATGCCGTCCGCAGCACCGCCTCCGCCACCGCCCCCACCAGCAGCTTCCCGATCGGCCCCGGCGAGTGCGTCCCCATCACGATCCGGTCAATCGTCCGCTCCCGCGTGTAGGCCAGAATCTGGTCTGCCGCCAAACCCGGACGCACCACCACCTCGCACCGCACACCTGCCGCGCGCGCGCGTTGAGCCAGCGGCTCCAGGTGTTGCATCTCGCCTCGTGCCGCCGCCGCATAGTCGTAATAGCGTACTCCCGACGGCTCCGACGCCGAGATCACCAGTGTGTCATACGCGTGAAACACAATCAGATCCGCGCCAAACTCAAGCGCCTGTGCCTGCGCATACGAAAATGCCTTTTCGTTGGCGGGAATCTCCGATGCAAACAGAATGGTGGAGGGCTTGCTCCATTCCGGCTTCAACAAGGTCGCCATAAACGCCTCCCCGAGTCCCGGATAGAAAAGCGTGACAGGTTTTTTCGAGCGCTTGCAGTGCTACCAGACACACGTAGACGTGAGCTATATCACTCCGGTCCCGTGAGCGCTGGGAACCACATCTATTCAAGTGAGCAACACTGTTGGATTCAAACCAGCGGAAACAAGTTGCCCTATCGTGGGACCATTATGATGCGCTTTTCCGTTTTGTCCTGTTATTTTCCGATTGATTTCACATCCCGGACCCTCCCAGGGTACGCCCGCAATTCCTCTTTCCATCCGCCAAACGTGATCCTAATCACAGATTTCCATGCGCATCCCTGTTCTCCTGAACCTGGAATCGTCGCGTTTCCTCCGCTGCTTCCTTCGGGCCGGCCCGCCGATTCCCCTCAGGAGGCCACATGCAGCCGATGATGCATTCCATTCCCGCTCGCGGCGGGCTCAACTTCGACGAAACTCCCTTCCTCGCTATCTGGGAAGTCACTCAATCCTGTGATTTGGCATGCAAGCACTGCCGCGCCGCCGCCCAGCCCATCGCCCACCCCGACCAGCTCTCCACCGAGGAAGGCAAGGCTGTCATCGACCAGATCGCCGACATGCACATCCCTATCTTCGTCTTTACAGGCGGTGACCCCCTCAAGCGTCCGGACCTCTACGCGCTGATCCGTTACTGCGACCAAAAGGGCGTCAAGGTTGCCGTTACCCCTTCGGCCACCCCGCTGCTGACCCGCGAGGCCATCTTCAAGATGAAGGAAGCCGGCGTGGTCCGCCTCGGCATCTCGCTTGACGGCTCAACTCCTGAGATTCACGACCACTTCCGCGGTTTGCCCGGCGCCTGGGCCCGCACTATCCAGGCCATCGAATGGGCCGGCGAAGCCGGCATGCCCATCCAGGTCCACTCAACCATCAGCCGCCACAACGCCGCAGACCTCGACGGCCTCTGCGCCCTCTTTGAGAAGCTCAACATCGTAATGTGGAACGTCTTTTTCCTCGTTCCCCTCGGCCGAGGCCAACTGGGGGACTTGCTCTCCGGGGAAGAGTTCGAAGAGGTCTTCGCCAAAATCTACGAACTATCCCACCGCGTCAACTTCCAGATCAAGACCACAGAGGCCATGCACTATCGCCGCTATCTCCTCCAGCACAACCTTGAGGAGCGCAGGATGGGGCATGGCCATCCCGGCAGCATCCCGCGTCCCACCGAATACGAGCCCGGCGCGCCCCAAACCGACGCCCAGACCCGCACCCACACCTGGGCCACCCGCCGCGTCAACGATGGCAAAGGCTTCATGTTCATCTCCCACACCGGCAATGTGTACCCCTCCGGCTTCCTACCCATTCACGCCGGAAATGTGCGCGAGCAGCCTCTCGCCGACATTTACCGCAACGCCCCCATCTTCAGGGCCCTGCGCGACACCGGCCGTCTGGAAGGCAAGTGCGGCGCCTGCGAGTACAAGGAGATCTGCGGCGGCTCCCGCGCCCGCTCCTACGCCGTCACTGGCGACCCGCTGGCACAGGAGCCCTGCTGCATCTACCAGCCAAAAAACTGGCATCCCGAGTCCACCACCGCCCCGGTAAAAGCGCAGTCTGAATTCGCCACTCCGTTTGTCACGCTCTGACCGCAGGACCTTCCTTGCCAGCAGCACTCGGCGATTCCGGGAGCGCTGCCCCTTTCGTGGGCCCTGCAGCCTGCGCATGGGCGAAGCAATCTTTGACCTTGCCTTCGAGCTTGGCCGCGGGAAATCCCGATGGAATTTGTGGCTCGCCCAAGCGAGTCAGGGGACGAAGGTGAAGCGCTCCCGCACCTCATAGCGCGCGCCGGTAGAGTGAAGAAAGCGTTCCATCCTTTGGCAGGTGGAACGAGGCGG
>VFSW01002736.1_pt1 | contig 26556 bp, 25 predicted proteins | sample 5358111 | NCBI WGS metagenome assembly VFSW01 (sample SAMN11554181, study PRJNA540505) | mine drainage metagenome | isolation source: sediment from site ElyBrook_90M | place: USA: Ely Copper Mine, Vershire, VT | collected 2017 | reverse complement strand
CGGTGTGGTGAGCGTGTCCCCAAGTCGCTCTCGGTCCGGACCCATGTCTGCCCCACGTGCGGCCTCATCATGGACCGGGACGAGAACGGGGCGAGCAACATCAAGCGGGCCGGGCAGGCCCATCGGGGAGCCCCTGGGATACTGGGGACGCACCCTCTCGCGAGAGAGCAGAACCGAGAATCCCCTCGGCTTGAGCCAGGGGAGTGTCAAGAATTGGCTCATTGCTCATCGGCACCTGGCATTTTTCGGGAATAGAAGTCTATCGCCTCCACGCACGTGATATGATTCATACAGGGATATTAGGCGTGCTTCCACTCATTCCTTTCATGGAGGGAGCGGATCTCGCTACAATTGAAGAAGCGGCGATAATCGCGAAAGAGCAGGCGCCCGATGATCAAGTTCCTGAGATTACATCCCTGCTTGCCCTCTTCACTGCGCGCTTTCACGGCAAAGATGCTACCAGAGCTATCATCAGGAGGCTTTTTATGTCGACAGACATTCTCGATCAGTCACCCCTCTATCGTGAGTGGATTGAAACCGCAGAGGCGCGAGGAGAAGAGAAGGGTAATATGGAAGGCATGCGCGATGCCGTGCGTCTCATGCTCGCCAGCCGGTTCGGGCCACTGGCGAGCGATCTTGCCGCCGCCATCGACAGTGCGGATAATGCCACGTTGTCAGTAGTGATCACGCATTTGGCAACAGACCCAATCACCGAGATTCGCGTGCGGCTGGGCCTGGGATCAAAGCCAGCCTGAATCTCAAGCAAGCCGCTGACGGCGCGCCCGTCCTGAAATATTGGAAAAAACGCTGAGAGTCGCAAAACAGCCATGACGCAAGAACCAAACGCCGTGCCTCAGGTCGCACTAACCATCGACGGCCACGAGGTCAAAGTCCCCAAGGGCACGGTGGTCTGGGCCGCCGCCCACAAGCTCGGCATCGAGATCCCCATCTATTGCTATCATCCCAAAATGCCGCCGCTGGGCGCGTGCCGCATGTGCTTCGTCGAGATCGAAAAGGCGCCCAAGCCGCCACAGACGGCCTGCACCACGGAATGCGCCGACGGCATGATCGTCCATACCGACACCGAGTTGGTCAAAAAGGCCCGCCAGGGCACGCTGGAATTCTTGCTCATCAATCATCCGCTCGACTGCCCCATTTGTGACAAAGGCGGCGAGTGCGATCTGCAAGATTTCACGCTGCGCTATGGGCCGGGGAATAGTCGCTTCGACGTGGCCAAGCGCCATTTCAAAAAACCCATCCCCGTCAGCGACAATGTGCTGCTCGACCGCGAGCGGTGCATCGCCTGCCAGCGCTGCGTGCGCTTCACCCAAGAGATCGCGCAAGAGCCAGGCTTGATTATGAAGCAGCGCGGCTTTCGCATCGAGGTTGGAGTGGACCCCGAAGCACCTTTCGACTCAATCTTTTCGGGCAATACGGTCGAGATGTGCCCGGTCGGCGCGCTCACCGCGAAATCGTATCGCTTCATCACGCGCCCGTGGGAACTGCGCCGCACGCCGAGCGTCTGCCCTGGCTGCGCTGTCGGGTGCAACGTGCGCGTCGACGTGCGTGTGGACCGCGTGCTGCGCCTGATGTCGCGCCCGAATGACGACATCGACGACGGCTGGCTGTGCGATCGCGGGCGCTGGGGCTATGAAACCGTGAACGATCCCAATCGTCTCCGCGTTCCGCTGGCTCGCAAGAACGGCGAGCTGCGCGAGGTCACGTGGGACGAAGCGCTCGACACGGTGGCGGCGAGCCTGACCTCCGTCGCGCGGCGCGGCGGCTCGCACCTCGTCGGCGGCATCGGCTCGACGCGCGTCACCAACGAAGAAGCGTATCTCTTTCAAAAGTTACTACGTGCTGGGCTGGGCACCAACAACATCGACCACCGTCACGGCACGTTTCCCTCCGCGACGGAGGGCGCGCTGCCGTGGGTCTTTACCGGCACGATCGCGGGCATCGACGGCTCGTCAGACATCCTCTTGCTCGGCGCGGATCCCTATCAGCACCAGCCGGTGCTCGACCTGCGCATCAAAAAGGCGCTGCATGCCGGGGCGCGTCTGACAATAATCACGCCAGAGCCGACGCGCATCGACCGGCTGGCCGGGCGCGCCTTGCGCTGCAAGCCGGGGACGGAGGCAGCCATCGCCCGCGCGCTGACGCACGTCGTGCTCGCCGAACAGCTGGCACGCGGCGTCATGGCACAGGCGGTTGCCACAGCCGGCCAGCGCGTCGCCAACGACACGCCTGAGCGACTGGCTGAGGCGCTGGGCCTCGACGCCGATGGGCTGCGCCAGCTGGCCCGCGATCTGGCCTCCGCGCGGGGAGCAGTCGTGCTCTATGACGAGATGACGACGCGCGTCAGCGGCAACGAGCGGCTGGCCGGTGATGTCTTCGATCTGGGAGTGCTCACTGACAACGTGTCGCGCCCCAACGCTGGCGTCGGCCCCCTGTGGCGCGACGCGAATTCGCTGGGAGCGCGCGACATGGGCCTGTTGCCCGACGTCGGGCCGGGTTATCATCCGCTCGCCCAGCCAGGACTGGACTATGACGCTATGCTCGGCGGGCAGGCACGCGCGCTGTGGGTGATGGGCGCGAATCCCGCGCGTCACATGGCCGATCCGTCGCTGCTCGATCGCCTGGATTTCCTGGTGGTGAGCGACCTGGTGCTGACCGAGACAGCGCGGCGTGCCCACGTCGTGCTCCCCGCGCTGTCTTACGCCGAGAAAATCGGCACCTTTACCAATCTGGATCGCTGCGTGCAGCCGCTGCGCCGGGCGCTGGCGCCGCTGCCGGGCGCTCGCGCCGACTGGGAGGTCATGCGCGCGGTCGCGACACGCCTGGGACTGCCGTGGTCGTATCGCTCGCCCGCCGACATCCTGGCCGAGATCGCTAGCGTTGTGCCCTATTATAGCGGCATGACGCGCGCGTCACTCGGCGACCAGGGCCGCCGCTGGAGCTTTGCCGGCGAGCACGAGAGCGTCGCGACGCGCTGAGCCGCGCCGGAAAGGTTCGCTTGATGGGTATCGTCGATCTCTGCCGCGGGCAGTGTGAGGGTGTCGTCTGTATGGTGTTGGCGCTCAGGCTCACCCACCACCGACGCGCGCGCAAACAGGACGGGGACACGCGATAGCTATGTCTGTCCAAATGCTGGCGCTCGTCGCCGCCGTCGTCAAAAGCGTGGTCGTCCTTTTCGCGCTGATGACGATCTTTGCCTATATGACGCTCATCGAGCGGCGCGTGCTCGCCCGCTTGCAGATGCGCCTTGGCCCTAACCGCGCCGGCCCCTTGGGCATGTGGCAGCCGCTGGCTGACGGCATCAAGATGGCCTTCAAAGAGCAGATCATTCCCACACAGTCCAAGGTGCTCGTCTATCTGATCGCGCCCAGCCTGTCAGTGTTCGTGGCGCTGGTGGCTTTCGCCGTCGTGCCGCTGGGCGGGCGGATTGGCTCGCTCTCGCCAGTGTGGAATCCCGTCGTCGCGGATGTCAACGTCGGCATTCTCTACATTCTGGCGATCTCGTCGCTGGCGGTCTATGGCATCGTGCTGGGCGGCTGGGCGTCAGGCAACCGCTATTCGCTGCTCGGCGCGCTGCGCTCAGCGGCACAGATGGTGTCGTATGAAGTCAGCATCGCCATCTCGCTGTCAGGCGTGCTGATGTACGCCGGTACGCTGAGCATGGTGGGCATCGTCCACGCGCAGGTCAGCCAGGGGATCTGGTTCGTGCTGGCGCAGCCGCTGGCCTTCGTGCTCTATGGCATCGCGGCGACCGCCGAGGTGAACCGCGCGCCGTTCGACCTGCCCGAAGCTGAGCAAGAGCTGACGGCGGGCTATCTGACGGAATATTCCGGCCTGCGCTGGAGCCTGTATCAGATGGCCGAATACATCAACATGATCACTGCGTCATCGGTGGCCACCACGCTCTTTTTGGGCGGCTGGACGCTGGGCGGCCTGGACGGCGTTCCCGGCCTGCCGCTGGTCTGGTACGTCCTCAAGGTCTCCGTTTTCCTTTTCATGTTCATGTGGCTGCGCGCGACGCTGCCGCGCATTCGCTACGATCAACTGATGCGCTTTGGCTGGCAGGTCTTGCTGCCGCTCTCGGTGCTGAATCTCGTCGTGACGGCGACGGTCATCGTCTTCAACCGGCCCTGGTGGTACACCGGCGTCTTTGGCCTGGTGGTGCTGCTGCTGGCGAGCGGCGTTTTTGTGATCCGGCGGCGCACCAGCCCGACGCAGGTCGTCGAGGCCGGCGTCATGCTGTCGCCGTCCGTGCGCCTGGTGCATATCGATCCGGTCCGCGAAGAGGCTGGCGTGTAATATGTCACATCCTTCTCTATCCTGATGAAGAGGGCACAAGCAAACCGCGAGGAGCAGCCGCTATGGCGTCGGATATCATCAAGGGCCTGGGCACGACCCTGCGACAGATGGGCCGCAAACCCACGACCGTTTCCTATCCAGAACAGAAGCGACCGCAGCCCGATCGCTTTCGGGGCCGGCACGTCTTGCATCGCTATGAGAACGACCTCGAGCGCTGCGTCGGCTGCTTTTTGTGCGCCGGTGCCTGCCCCGCCGACGCCATCTATATCGAAGCGGAAGAAAATACCGAAGAGCATCGCGTCTCGCCCGGCGAGCGCTATGCCCGCGTCTTTGACGTGAATCTCTTGCGCTGCATCTTTTGCGGCTATTGCCAGCAGGCGTGCCCGACCGGCGCGATCACGCTGGATAAAGACTTCGAGCTGGCGTCGTACCGCCCGGAAGATCTGATCTTTCACAAAGAGCAATTGCTCGAGCCCCCCGGCTCGCACACGGTCGGCTCGAATGCGGCGTGGCAAGAACCGGCGCCCGACGAGACGGGCACGCCGCTGCCAGAGCGCCAGGGGTTTTTCGACGGCTCGCGGGCCTCCGCCGCCGCCGTCGGCCAGGGCGATCTGCCGGCGGTGGCGCCCACGATTGACGAGCATGAGGCAAAGGAATGATCGCTCAACAACTGGCTTTTTGGGTGCTGACGGTGGCGGCGATTGGGTCTGGCATCGGCGTCATCGCCTTTCGCAACGCGGTGTATTGCGCGCTGAGTCTGATCGTCAATCTGTTTTGCCTGGCGCTCTTCTTTTTGATGCTCAACGCGATCTTTCTGGCGACGGTGCAGGTGCTCGTCTATGCCGGCGCGATCATGGTCCTATTCTTATTCGTCGTGACGATGCTGTCCTCCGACACGGCCAATCTCACCACGCAGGATCGCATGGCGTGGCAGCGCGGCGCGGCGGTGGGACTGGGCATCATTCTGGTGGGGTCGATCGGCTATCTGGTGTTGCAGCGAGCGGGCATCAGCCCCGACGCCGTCGCCACCGGCGCCTCCGATCTGACGGCGCGAGTCAATAGCGACGGCAACACCGAGGCCTTTGGCGAAGCGCTCTTTCACGGCTTCCTCTTTCCCTTCGAGGTGACGAGCGTGGTGCTGGTCGCCGCCATCATCGGGGCGGTCGTGCTTGGTCGCCGCAGCACGAGCAAAGGAGCGGAGTAAGACTATGCCCACGAACGCTTTTCTGATGGTGAGCGGCGTGCTCTTTACGCTGGGCGTCATTGGCGTGCTGGTGCGACGCAATCCACTGGTCATGTTCATGTCGATTGAGCTGATGCTCAACGCCGTCAACCTGACTTTCATGACCTTTGCCAACGCCCTGCACTCGGCGGACGGCTGGGTCTTCGTCTTTCTGGTGCTGACCGTCGCCGCCGCCGAAGTGGTGGTCGGGCTGGCAATCATCGTCTCGATCTTCCGCACGCGGCAAGACATCGACGTGGACGATCTGAATACGCTGAAGGGATGAGGCCTTATCCGCCATGTCGCTGACCCCATTGCTCTTGCTGCTGCCACTGGTCGGCTTCGCCGTGATTGGCCTGGGCGCGCGCGTCTTGCCGCGCTTTCTCAGCGCCGTCGTCGGCTGCGGAGTCGTGCTCGCGGCGTTCGTCATCGCGGCCATCGATTTCATCTCGCTGCAAACCGGCTCGGCGCCGTACCGCGACGTGCTCTGGACCTGGGTGCTCTCCGGCTCGCTCATAATCCATCTGGGCGTCTATATCGATCAGCTCTCATCCGTTATGATGCTCGTCGTGACGGGCATCGGCTTCTTGATCCACGTCTATAGCGTCGGCTATATGGAAGATGATGCCGGCTTCAACCGCTTCTTCAGCTTTATGAATTTCTTCATCTTCGCCATGACGCTGCTGGTGATCTCGGACTCGTTCCTCTTTTTGCTGGTCGGCTGGGCCGGCGTGGGTCTCGCGTCGTTCTTGCTCATCGGCTTCTGGTATCAGCGGCCCACCGCCGTCGCCGCCGCGCAAAAGGCGTTCGTCATCAACGTCATCGGCGATTTCGGGCTGCTGATCGCCATCTTTTTGCTCGTCGCGCATTACGGCACGCTCAACTACGTGGGGACGGTCATTCCTGCTCCCATTTCACCTGGCGCACATCAGCCTCCGGGCATTCCACCGGGCATTCCTTTCGCCACATTCCTCCAATCCGATCCCTATGTCACGGCTATCGCGCTCATGCTGCTCGTCGCGGCGGCGGCCAAATCGGCGCAATTGCCGCTGCACACTTGGCTGCCCGACGCGATGGAGGGTCCCACGCCTGTCAGCGCGCTCATCCACGCGGCGACGATGGTGACGGCGGGCGTGTATCTGGTGGCGCGCTGCCACCTGATCTTCGCCGCGGCGCCGATCGCGGTCGTGGTGCTGGCGGTGATGGGCGGCGCGACGGCGCTCTTCGCCGCGACCTGCGCGCTGTTTCAATATGACATCAAGCGCGTGCTGGCCTATTCGACGATGAGCCAGCTCGGCTATATGTTCATGGCCGAAAGCGTCGGCGCGAACTCGGCGGCGATCTTCCACCTGACGACACATGCCTTTTTCAAGGCGCTGCTCTTCATGGCGGCGGGCGGCGTCATCCACGCGCTGGGCGGCGAGCAAGACATGCGGCGCATGGGCGGACTGAGATCGCGGCTGCCGGTGACGTTCTGGTCGTTCGTCATTGGCGGGCTGGCGCTCTCCGGCATACCCCCGCTCGCCGGCTTTTGGAGCAAAGACGCCATCCTGGGCGCCGTGCTTGACCACGCGGCGCCAGCCGGCGCCAGCCCGTGGTATTACGCGCTGTGGGGCGTGGGCGTGCTAACGGCGATTCTCACCGGGCTGTACACGTTCCGCCTGATCTTTTCCGTCTTTCTGGGCAGCTATCGCGGCGAGCAGGCGCACTTCGATCACGCGCACGAGGTGGGCGCGACGATGGCACTGCCGATGCTGGCGCTGCTGGCGCTCTCGGTCGTCGGCGGCTTGACCGGCACGCCCGTGAGCGACGGCATCGGCGCGTTCCTCACGCCAGCGGTGGGCGCGGCGATCAGCGCATCGGGTGGAATGCTGGCGGTGTCGCTGGCGGTGGGCATCGCGGCGGCGCTGATCGGCATCGCGCTGGCGTGGCCGCGTTATGGCGCGCGACCGGCGACGCTTGCCCCCTCCGCGAATCCATTCTATCGGCTGCTGGCAAACGCCTATTATCTCGATCAGCTGGGCGACGTGCTCATCGTCAAGCCTGTGCTGGCGCTGGCGCGCGCGCTCAATCGCGGCATGGAAGGCTTCGCGCTCGACGGCGGCTCGCGCGGCGTGGCCTGGCTGGTGGCGCGTGGCAGCACGGGACTGCGCCGGCTGCAATCGGGGTACGCGCGCAACTACGCTATGGCGATTCTGCTGGGCGCGGTGATCATCATCGTCTACCTCGTCGTGCAGCCGCTCAAGCCCTGAGCGAGCCGCCGGTTGAAGCCACGCGCCACAGGTGTAACCGAGTTGGTCGTTCTGGCGGACGGGCATCAGGCCAATCGGAGCCTGATGTGCCTTGGTGCATTAGCTGACCGATTGGTGTGAATTATAGCGCCTGCCCTTGCCTCCTAACCACCCGGCGGGCTACACTGTGGTTATGCCTGATTGTGTGGCGTTCCTGCCAGCCGTGAGGTGATCGCCCATGCCGACCTATCGCACCACGTTCATGAGCCACGCTCATACAGAAAATGAAATCTGCGCGCGCTATGCCGAAGCACTGAAGCAGCGTGGCGTGGATGTCTGGCTCGACCTTAACGACATCCAGCAGGGGTGCTTTCTGTCGGATGAGATCCAGCGACAGCTAGAGCGCCGCTCAGCATTCCTTCTCATGATGAGTGAGTCCTCGCTCAATTCATTTTGGGTTAAGATGGAACGCGATGCCTATTGGTCACTGATGGCACGTGACAGCACAAGGTTAATGGTACCGGTACGCATCGCGGAGTGCGCTGTGCCATCATTACTCAACTCGCTCGTGTGGATCGACGCGGTGGGCAGACCGTTCGACCAAGTGGTAGACGACATCGCCCGCGCGCTCGAAGTGCATGACGCTGCCGTGACTCCTTCCTCATCATCAGGGTGGAACAGAGTCGGGAGCACGGGATCTTCCAATCAGCCAATGAGTATGGGTCTCCCCGGCACTCCCGCGCCGACGCCCGCACGGCTCGCGTCGCTCGGCTTCGCGGCATGCAACGTGAACGGTGTTGAAGTGATCATTCCTCCACTGTGCGATGTGCCCGCCGGGCCGTTCCTGATGGGCAGTAACAAGATCAAAGACCCCCAAGCTTTTGATGACGAGACGCCGCAATATCTGTCACCGATGGATCACCTCTATCAGATTGGCATGTTTCCGGTGACAGTGGCGGAATATGCTTGCGCTGTAAGAGCAAATGTGGTAGCTCAGCCACCAACAATATTAATTTCCAAAAAAGCTGATGGAGTAGCGCCGGATTGGGGCGACATAAATCTTACCTGGCAGGCGCAATTGAACCGAATCGATCATCCAGTGGTGTGCGTATCATGGCACGACGCGGTGGCGTATGCCACATGGCTAGTTGAGATAACAGAACAGGCGTGGCGCCTGCCAACCGAGGCGGAATGGGAAAAAGCAGCACGGGGGGTCGATGGTCGCATCTATCCTTGGGGTAGTCAATGGGATAGATCACGAGCAAATACAAAGGATGGTGGGCCAGGAATTACAACCCCAGTAGCAATATATGCTGAAGAAGGTGACTCTAGCCCTTATGGCGCACATGATATGGCGGGTAATGTATTTGAATGGGTAAGTATATCTACAAAAAACCATTCTGTTCCTATTCCCATTAGCAACCGAGTTCTACGTGGTGGTTCGATGGATTATGAGCCTATTTTTGCGCGAACTGCCTGTGGTGTTATAAATGTCCCTAGCTTCATCCCAAGTAACAATTATGGCTTCAGGCTCGCGCGCGACGAACGTTAAGAGATTCTTACAATCGTGAAATCGCCGCCCTGATCATGGTACACTGGTGGTGTGAGACGCGGATCGCCGCAGATCCGCGCGACCGGCACTGGCGTCGCGCGCACCGACGCGCCAACGGCCACTAAGGAGCAATTTCGCTGTGACAACTGTGCAGCGCACCCGATCGTCGTCCTCCCCTCATCAGAGCACCCGCCCGCGCAAAGCCACCCGAACCACCAATAAAAGCATTCGCGCCGCCATCGTCGAGCTGCGCCACGCCAGCCTCGACGCCGCCCGCGCCGAGATGCTAACCAACCCCGCGCCGATTCGCGTCATGGCGCGCATGGTTGGCGGCGTCACCGCCGAGTGCCACACGCGCGGCTATCCCGACGCCATCATCACCGAGGAAGTCGTCAACCGCACCATCGGCGACGTCAACCCACGCCTCATCGTCGAGCGCGACGCCACGCATGACTATCGCACCATCGCCGACGACCTCGGCGTGGCGCTCCCCGGCGAGAATATCGGCGGCCTCGTCGCCAGCGGCGCACGCTACGATCTGTTGCGCCAGCGCATGACCGTGATGGAGCGCGCCCTGCTCGCGCGCGGCTATGACGCGCGGATGTACGACCTGCCCGGCGTGGGGAATCCGCTGTTGCGCGAGTGGCTGGCCGCCGATCAGGCCGCGTGGGGCGTGCGCGTCACGCCAGAACAAGTCTTGCTTTCGACCGGCTCGCTCGACGGCCTCGACAAAACCATGCGCGGGCTGCGCATGTCGCGCTGGGCCGGCCCCGCCGGCAGTGTCGCCCTCATCTTCCCCACGCCCAGCTTTGGTGTGCCCGAATGGCAGGCGACCTCCGTCGGCATCGATGTCGTGCGCGTCGCCACAGCCCCCGAAGCGGAATATAAGCTCACCCCCAAGCAATTGCGCGCCGCGCTCAAAAAGCACCCCAACGCGCGCGGCATCTATCTAACGCTCAGCAACAATCCGACGGCGTATTCCTATGCGCGTGGCGAGCTGCTCGCGCTGCTGGCCGTCGTCAAAGAGCACCCCGATCTGCTCGTTCTGGCCGATATGGCTTACACCGGCACGGGCGATCTGGCCGAGGAGCGCGCGCGGGTGCGGGCCTTCGCTGACAGCGGCGTCGTGCCCCAAACGCTCTTTTTCTGGAGCTTCTCGAAAGTCTATACGATGACCGGCGACCGCTTCGGTTACATCTGCGTGGGCGACCCGGCACTCGCGCCCACGATCGGCTCTGTCTGGATTAACACCGTCGCGTCGCTGCCCGCCGAGTGGCAATTGCGCTATCTGGCGTTTTACGAGTTGATCCGCGACCACCCCGAGATTCGCGCGAAGATCAGCGCGCTCTATGCCCTGCGGCGGCGGGCGCTGGCGCGCCAGCTGGCGGCGATCAACGAGCGGCAAAGTTGCTTCACGGCGGTGAATCTGGACGACGGTGGCACGGTCTATAACTGGAGCCGGCTTGCCCCCGACGCGGATGTCTTCGCGCTCTTCGCGCGCACGGGCATCGCCAGCGTGCCGGGATCGGCATTCGGCTATGGCGACGATCACGTGCGCTTCTCGATCGGCATATTGCCCGTGCCGGGCTGGGAGGCCGTTGCGTCGGAAGGGATGATCGCTCATGAGCGCGCCAGCACCATCTGAGCGGCCGCTGGCCGGGCGCGTGGCGCTCGTCACCGGCGCCAGCCAGGGCATTGGCGCCGCCGCGGCGGATCTCTTCGCGGCGCAGGGCGCGCGCGTGGCGCTCGTCGCGCGCTCCACTGATCTGCTCGCGGCACTGGCGGACGCCATCGCGGCGCGTGGCGACTCGGCCTTGGCAATCACCGCCGACATCAGCGATCCGGCAGAGGTGAGCGCGACTTTCGAGCGGGTCGCCGCCACGTGGGGTCCGGTGGATGTGCTGGTCAACGCGGCGGGGCGCGTCGCCAACGTGCCCTTCATCGAGATGGACCTGGCGACGTGGGATGGTGTGCTCAAGACGAACCTGCGCGGGCTGATGCTGTGCTGCCAGGCGGCGTTTCACCAGATGGCGGGCCGGGGCGGCGTGATCGTGAATCTCTCGTCGCTGTCGGGGGTGAAGAATGTCGAGAAGTTCCCCGGCCTGTCGGCCTATGTGGCGTCGAAATTTGGCGTAGCGGGCCTGACGGAGGCGCTGGCGGTCGAGGGTCGCCCGCTGGGTATTCGCGTGCTGGCGGTCAGCCCCGGCGCGGTCGATACGCCGATGTTGCGCGTGGCGGCCCCACATCTCAAGCCGGGGATGACGCCCACCGACATGGCGGCGATCATCGCCTTTCTGGTGAGCGACGCCGCCCGACATCTGAGCGGCATCAATCTCGAAATCTATTCCAATCTGTGACTGGCCGCCATATCGGTCTGAATGTCGCGAATGAGCGCGGGTTGCGAGGCCACGCCCGTTGACGGCTCTATGAATTCACCTGGTCTATCTGAGTGTCTGCCCTGGGTGGAGTGGGGTGATTATGCCTCTCATGTTTGATTGTGTGCTCTTCCCCTATGTAGTACGATGCGCGGGATCTGATTGCGCGGCTTGTTAGCGCGTCGCGTGTCGCACGTATATCGTCATCGAGGTGCATCATCATGAAGTATTGATTCCTGAGGAGGGAGACGCCATGAGACAAGATCCCCAGTTGAGCGCCGTCACACAAACGCTGGCGGGGGTGCACGGATTTCGCGCCGACGCTTTGGGAGCGAATCGCTCCGGGCGGCTCACCGACGATCAGGTGCGTGGTGTGACGCGCGGACATCGCCGGTCGGGCCTGTTGCTCACGTTGGCGGGGGTGGTCTTCGTGGGCCTGGGCCTGGTCGCCAAAGCGAATCCATCGCTGGCGCAAAGCGAAGATCCATCCGCGAATGCGACCCTCGTCGCCTTGGGCCTGATCGGCTTTGGGGCAGTATGCCTGCTGGCCGCAGTGTATAGCGTCTTTCGCCGCTCCACCGCCGATCTCGCGAAGCGGCGCGTCGCCAGCACCGAAGGCTTCATTCGCGTGCTGCGCCACGGCGATTGGCTAGGGTCGGAGGGCGAGGAAGGTCCAAGCTACACCTACACCTATAAGATCAACGGCATCGAATTTCCGACGAGTCAGAAGGGTGCAGAGGCCATCAATCCACAACTGCGCTATCGCGTCTATTACTTGCCGAGCAGCAAAAAGATGGTGAATATCGAGGCAATCGGCGCGCCGGTTTCAGGAACCCCAGACGCACTAGCCGCGCCTGACGTGCCAGGCGAGGGGCGAATGGCCCCTCCTTATTACCCCGACGTGCGGCTGACGGCTGAGGAGGGGGGCGCGATTGTCGGCGAGCCGATGCGCTTCGACCAGCAGCAGCAAAGTGGCGGCGAGGGCGTCGCGCCAGGAATGACGATGGCGACCTATCACAACGAGGCGGGCACAGTGCGCGTGGTGATCAGCTTCATACTCGGCGGCCAAGACAGTCCCGTCTTCCAATTCTTTCAGTCAGCTCGCGCGCGCATGCCGGGCGCCCAGCCGGTGAGCGATCTGGGGGATGAAGCGGTCTATGCCAGCGGGCAGTTCATGGTGCTCAGCCCCGCCGTGCGCGACGACGCGCGCCTGCTCGACATCGAGCGGCGCCTGGCTGAGATGGCGCTGCCTCGGCTGGGGTGAGCGGCGAGTCATTTGTGCGAGAGGCATTTGCGCAAATGGGTTGGTTTCACCATGGTTTCTTGCTAGCTGATCGACGATGGTCAATTCGCGCTCGCCGCTTGACAGCGTGGCGCCCTATCGCATAGCATGTGAGCATGGATGTCGCGCCGGATCGCGCGCGTCATGGCTCTTCATTTTTCCCTCACGGAGGCACCCGCGATGCAGCCAGAGCGCAAGGACGACCCCACCGGGACGCCTCCACCATCCGCCAGTGACGCGCCATCGCCAGCCGCGCCGCGCGAGTCGTATACGTATCCCCGCTTGCAGGTGCCGCTGTTTGGCTCGGAATACCTGGAATACGCGCGCCGGCAGCTTTTCGCGCGCCATCCAGACTATCTGCCGACGCTGGTAAAGCTAATCGACGCGCACCCCGGCATGACAATCGTGGATGTTTGCTGCGGCACCGGTTTCTATACGCGGCTCATCGCCAGCCGCCTGCGGGGCGAGGGGCACGTGGTCGGCATCGACACCGACGCCGCTCTCTTGACGGCGGCGCGTCAGGCCACGATCATCGAGGGATGGGACGAGATCGTCACGTATTATCAAGGCGCATCCACGCAATTGCCCGCTCCCAACAGCGCCGCCGATCTCGTTTTTGCCAACGGCGCCCTGTGGGTGCTACCCGAGGCCAGCCGCGCGCCCGCCGTGCGCGAGATGCTCCGCGTGACGCGGGTGGGTGGCCGTGCGCTCGTTGCCGAGCCGGATGGCGGTCTGGTCACACTGTACGATCCTCAGCGTCCGCGACTGGCGGAGTTAGAGACGCGCACCCAGGCGGCCTTCATCGCCGGCGAGCGCGCCGAGAGCGGGCACGATTACACTATCGGACGCAAGCTGGCCGAGCTGTTTCGCGCGGGGGGCTTCGAGCGCATTCGCATGTATCCGCGCCTCTTCGTGGCCGCCGGCTGCGACCTGGGGCCGGACCCCAAAGAGGGGCTGAGCGACCGGGTCAAAGAATATCAACAGGCGCTGGCGGCGCTGACCAGCGACGAGCCGGCGGCTCGCGCCCGGCGCGAGCGCCACGCGGCGACGCTGCGCGCTGGCGGGCTGGATGACGCGACGATTGCCGAGCACCAGCGCCTGACGATCGAGCGGCTCAGCGATCTCGCCAGCCATCCTGAAAAGATCCTCACCGACACTTCCGTCTATCTGTATGGCGGCGTCTTTTGCGAAGGGTATCATGTATGAGCGAGAGGCGCTGGCGTCTCACCCGTCGAGCGTGAGGGTGACGGGGCCGTCGTTGACGAGTGCGACCTGCATATGCGCGCCAAATCGGCCCTGGGCGACCGTCAGGCCCAGCGCGGCAAGCGCGGCGGCGAATCGCGCGACCAGCGGCGCGGCCAGATCGGGGGGCGCGGCGCCCACAAAGCTGGGCCGGCGTCCGCGAGTGGTGTCGGCATAAAGGGTGAATTGCGAGACGACGAGCATCGCCGCGCCGCTGTCCAGCGCCGAGCGATTCATCTTGCCGGCGTCGTCGCCGAAAACGCGCAACCGGGCCACTTTCTCGGCCAGATCGAGCGCGGTCGCTTCGGTGTCGCTGTGGCCGACGCCCACCAGCAACAACAATCCTGGTCCGATGGAGGCCATCACCGCGCCGTCGATGGTGACGCTGGCCTGGGTCACGCGCTGCGCGACAATGCGCATGGGCGGCTAGCTGGCCGCCGCGGCGGGCTTGTCGCTCGCGCTGGGCGCTCCGCCGTCGCTTTTCGTCGCGCTGGTGTTGGTGCTTGCGGCGGCCTTGTCACCTGACGCCGGCTGATCGCTCTTACCCGCGCCAGCCTTGTCGCTCGTGGCCGGTTGATCGCCCTTGCCCGCGTCGGTCAGCGCCTGGGTGGGGCGATTGTCGGTGCTGTAAAAGCCACCACCCTTAAAGACAACACCGGCGGGAAAGAGCACGCGGCGAATCGCGCCCGCGCACTTGGGGCATGTGGTCAGTGGATCATCGGTCATGTGCTGCCATGCCTCGAACCGATAACCGCAGCTCGCGCAACGATATTCATAAGTCGGCATAGTGTTGTCGTGTACTCCTCGGAAAAACGCGTGGAATCGGGCGCCCGCGCGTCTCTGTCAGGCTCGCCGCGCCCCTGCATGATTGGATTGTATCACAATCGGAGCGAATATGCCACGCGGCAAGCGGGTGCTATTGTCACGCGGCGTCTTGCAAGTCGTGCTCGCCGGCATACTCGTCGATGAAGCCCTGGCAGACCAGGATCGTCTCGAGCGCTTCGACCACACGCCCGTCGAGCAGCCCGCGCTGGACCTCGTCATTGAGCAGCTTGAGTCCGTCGCTGGCCGGGCGACCGGGATGATAGGGACGCTCGGCGGTGAACGCCTCAAAGACGTCCGCCACGCTCAAGACGCGCACCAGGAATGGGATAGCGTCGCCCGTAAGGCCGTCGGGATAGCCGGAGCCGTCGAGCCGCTCGTGGTGCCACCGCACCAGCGGCAACAGGTGGCGCAGCTGCTCGACGGGGTGCAAGATCTCTTCGCCCATCGTCGTGTGCGAGCGCATCATGATCCATTCCTCGTCGGTGAGCTTGCCCGGCTTGCGCAGCACGTGATCGGGCACGCCGATCTTGCCCACGTCGTGAATGAGCGCACCCAGTCGCAGCGCCTCGATGTGCTCGGCCGGCAGCCCTATCTCGTTCGCGATCGCCACCGAATAGCGCGATACCCCCTCGGAGTGCGCCGCCGTATAGCCGTCGCGCAGATCGACCGCCGTGATGAGCGCCTGCACCGCCTCGAGATCAGCCCCCGACGGCAGCGAGATCTCGCCCGAGTCGCGGCTGAGCGTCGAGATGCCTGCTGGCAAGAGGCGCGCGTTCTCCTCGAGTAGTGTCGGCGTGTAGGCCATGACGCGGTTGCGCCCCGACCGCTTGGCGGCATAGAGCGCCAGGTCGGCGGCCTTGAGCAGCGAGGTCGCCGCCGACGCATGCCCTGGGAATGTCGCGTGGCCCAGCGACGCCGTGAGATTCGCCATCTGGCCCGACGCGGCGTCGCAAACGATCGCCGTCGCCGCGATGGCGTCGAGCGCGCGACGCGCGATGCCGCTCGCGTGCGTCGCGTCAACCCCTGGCAAGATGACGGCGAATTCCTCGCCGCCATAGCGCGCCGCGATAGAGCCGTCGGCCAGCACGCTCTCGATCGTCCGCGCCACCGCCCGCAGCGCACGGTCGCCCACATCGTGCCCATAGGTTTCGTTGAATTTGCGAAAATGATCGATGTCGAGCATGACGACCGACACTGGCAAGCCTTGTGTCGTGCCTGACGCCAGCTCGCGCTGCAACAGATCGTGCAGCGCGCGGTGATTGCGCAGCCCCGTCAGCGGATCGTAGAGCGCGAGCCGGCGTGCTTCTTCATAGAGCCGGGCGCGGTGCAGCGATGTCGCGATCTCGTCCGCTACCGCGCGCAGCAAGTCGCGCTCAGGCTCCTCCCAGACATCCGTTGTCGTCGCGTTGTGCGTCAGCGCCAGGCAGCCGACGATCGCGCCCTCGACCGACAGCGGCACGCAGGCCACCGAGTCATAGCCGGCAGGCTCGCCAGCCTCTCTCAGATGAGGCGCGTCTGGCAGCGGCGACCGGTTGACCCGCGCCTGGCCGGTGGCAATCACGCGCAGCGACAGATAGGGCGCGTCGGGCGCGATAGGCGTGCGGGCGATAGTAGCGAAAAACTCATCAGACCGATCTTCGGAGCTAGATTGCTGATACACACACGCGACGACCTGGGCATGGCCAGGCCGCGACGGATCGCACATCAGAATGATGCCGTTAGGCACCCCCAGGCGGCGAGCCAGCACGTCGAGCGCGGCATGGGCGACGGCGCGCTCCTCGGCGGCGGAAGCGCACGCCTGGGCGACCAGACGCATGACATCGAGATTGCGCTCGTTGCGGTGCTCGGCGGTTACGTCGCGCATCACCAAAAGCGCCCCCATCGCCTCGCCCGCCGCCCCGCGCAGCGGCACCACCTGCGCCTGAATCAGCAGCTTCTCGCCGCCGCGACGACGCAGGCTCAACAGTGTGATGGGTGACGGGCGGTTGTGTCGCACCGTGCGCGAGATGGCGTCGCGCGACAGCCGGAATGGCCGCCCGCCAGCCGTCGTCAAGCTGATCGCGGCCAGCGCGCTCTCGATCGAGCGACCGGGGGAGTGAGGGATCTCGATCAGCTGCTGGCACGCCTGATTGGCGTGCAGCTCCCGCTGATCCACATCGAAGACGGCCAGCGCGTCATTGACCGAGTCAAAAACGGTCTCAAGCTCCCCGCGCACGCGCTGGCTCGCCGCGAGCGTCTCGCTCAATCGCTCGTTGAGCGCCTCAAGCTCTTGTGAACGATCCGCCTCGATCAGTGCCCGGCGAAAGCCGTTCATGCCCACCGACACCATCGTCGCGCCCAGCAGCGTGCTCGAGATCGTAAAAAAACAGCCGTAGACCGCGACGAGCGCATCGTGCGTCTGCCACAGCGCCTGCCCAAAGAGCGCGAGCGCGATGGCCCCGACGGTCAGCCAGCACGCGCGGCTCCCCAGCATGATGACCGCCGCGCACATCGGCAAAAACAAGAGGGCCGACGGCGCTTTAGGGACGTTCGTCAGTCCGCCGACCAGCATCGTCATGATGATCGCCAGCGAGGCGATATAGAGGCCGGCGGCCAGGCGCGGCTTACGGAAATGGCAGAGCACCAGACACAATACGCCCATCGTGGCTGGCCCCGCGATCGCCCCGATATTGCCACGCTCGCCCAGGGCGGCGCTATCCAGGGCAAAGACGACATTGCCGAGTATCGTACAGATGGTAAGTAGCGTCAAAAAGCGCGCGATGCGCCGGAACTGCACCGCCTCTGGCGCGGCCTCCGTGCCGATCGGGCACAGCCAGGCATCGACACCGGCGCTGATTGTGGCAAATTTCGCGCGCATAGTGCGTGATCCTTTTCGATCGAGCAAAGGATGAGTAGCGACAGCCTTCGCTCTTACTCATCGGCAAAGGATCGCGACCCCTTCAAGGAGCCGATAGCTGCTCTTGCTTGTGGCGCGACGCCCACGTACTATATGTATGAGGGATATTTTTGACAGGCATCCCGAAAAAGGAAAGGCGGCGTGCTGATGTTTGTGATGCACCTTCGCGGCCAGATCTGGCAACAGGTGCGGCGCGCCTGGATCGGCATCGCGCGTGCCGGAACGTTCGCCGGGCTTGCCGGCATCGCGGTGGGCGAGATCGGCGGCGAGGCGTTCAACGGCGGCCAGATCACCCTCTTCGTGCACCTGGCGTCGCTGGGATTGGGGCTGCTCGCGGCCTATGGCGCGGTGATGACAGTAGGGTTGCTTCACGCGGCGCGCGGCGCGGCCAGCGTGGCGCGCGACATCGAGCGCGGGGTGCGCCAGAGCGTCTCGTCCGGCTGGCAGGTCGTCGATTCCGACGAGCACAAGATTCCCGGCGGCTAAATTGATAGGTTTTTCCAGGCTTCAGCCCTTGCGTGTCTGTTGAGCCTGGGGTATCCTGTGTGGCAGTTGCTTTTGGGGTGCTCTTCGGACCACTCCGCTGTCATATCCGTCACCTTTCAAGCGGGCCGGTCGCACCGGTCGCACCGGGCAGGCCCATCGGGGGAGCCCCTGGAATGCGAGGGACGCAACCTCTCGTAAGAGAGAAGGACCGAGAATCTGCGGGGCTTCAGCCCCAGCAGAGTGTCAAGACACGCCGATCGAGTACGAGCGCAAACACGCAGTCGCACGGCTACAGGCCGCGTAACCGAGTGCCTACAAGATCGGGAACACTCCACAGGAGTCCCAACATGAGCAAGGGGAGACCATGACCACACTAGAGAACCGGACGAACACCGCACTCCTCGTCATCGACGTGCAGAATGGCGTCGTCGAGGGGGCTTACGAGCGTGACGCGGTCGTCGCGAACGTCGGCAGCCTTGTCGAGAAGGCGCGGCGGGAACGGGTCCCCGTCGTCTGGGTCCAGCACTCCGACGAGCAGCTTGCGAGGGGGAGCGACGACTGGCGGATCGTCCCCGAGCTGACTCCGGGCGACGCCGAGCCGCTCGTCGAGAAGAACTACGGCGACTCCTTCGAGGGCACCACCCTTGAGACCGTGCTGTCGGGCCTCGGTGTCGGGCGACTCTTCGTCGTCGGCGCACAGACCGATGCGTGCATCCGCTCGACGCTCCACGGCGCGTTCGTCAGGGGGTACGACGCGACCCTTGTCAGCGACGCCCACACGACGGAGGACCAGACGGCATGGGGGGCGCCGCCGCCGGACCAGGTCATCGTGCACACGAACCTGTACTGGACCTACCAGACGGCGCCGGGTCGGACGGCCGGGACGGTCGAGACCAAGGACGTCGACTTCGGCGGCACGACCTGAAGCCTGTGCGATCAGATGACCGGGGAGGTCATCTACCCCTCGAAGGCCACCGCTAGACGCTAGTCCGCGCAGGCGGCCTTCGTGATCGAAGCCGCGCCTTGAGGCGACGGCCTGACTACGCGCGGTGCCGCGCGACGAAGTGACCTATGCGCTCGATCGCCTGCTCGATCTTGTCGTGCGCCGCGCAATAGGTGCAGCGTATGTAGCCCGCCCCCTGCGCGCCAAAAGCGTCGCCGGGCACGACGGCCACGCGCTCCTCGTTCAGGAGCTTTTCGGTGAAATCGTCGGCGGTCATGCCCGTGATCGCGATCGAGGGGAAAGCGTAAAACGCGCCGCGTGGCTCGTGACAGACAAGGCCGATGCTGTTGAAGCCGTCAACGATCGTGCGACGGCGTCGCGCATATTCCGCCAGCATGCGCTCGACATCCGGCTCGCCCTCGCCGAGCGCCTGTAACGCGGCGGCCTGGGCATCGGTCGGCGCGCACATGATCGCATACTGATGGATCTTCATCATCGCCTCGAGGATGACGCGCGGGGCGGCGGCATAGCCCACGCGCCAGCCGGTCATGGCATACGCTTTGGAAAAGCCGTTGAGCATGATCGTGCGCTCAGACATGCCGGGCAGTGACGCGATCGACACGTGCTCGACGCCATAGACCAGTCGGCTATAGATCTCGTCGCTGATGACGATCAGATCTCTCTCTTGCGCGATGGCGGCGATGCCCTCCAGCTCGGCGCGCGAGATGACCGAGCCGGTGGGGTTGTTGGGCGAGCCGAACAAGATCGCTTTGGTGCGCGGCGTCACAGCGGCGGCGACAGCGGCGGCGCGTGGCTCGAAGCCGTCGGCGGCGCTCGTCGGCACCGGCACGGGCACGCCGCCGGCCAGGATGATCCCCGCCTCATAGGCCACATAGCCGGGGTCGGGCGTCACCACTTCGTCGTCGATCTCGACCACCGCGCGCAACGCCAGATCGACCGCTTCACTGACCCCCACCGTCACGAGAATCTCGTGCGCGGGATCATAGCTGACGCCGGTGTGCTTCTTCAGCTCGCCCGCGATGGCCCGTCGCAGCTCTATCGTGCCGGAATTCGAGGTGTAATGGGTGTTGCCAGCCTCGATCGAGCGGATCGCCGCCTGGCAAATGTGATCCGGCGTTGTGAAATCGGGTTCGCCGACGCCCAGCGAGATCACGTCTTCCATTGTCGCGGCGATGTCGAAAAAGCGGCGAATGCCCGACGGTTTCACCCGGCGCACCCGGCTTGCCAGCGGGTCGCGGCGAATTCCGGTCTCCATCTGCGGGTGTCTGCCTTTCTGCCCTGTGGGGATTGCTCTCTGACAGATCGTGTCACTGACATCATAATAGTTACCCTAAACATGGACAGTTATGCCACATGCTCACGGTTGCGCAGGACGATCCTGACGGGGTGAACTACCACACCCACTCTCCCATTGCCAAAGGCATTTGGGACCACTTTGGCGATCATGTTGTACGCGCCGTTGACATCCGCATTGATCGTGCGTCCCGTCGCCGAGACGAATAAGCCCCGCTTGACCCGCTTGCCCGCGTACTGGTCGTGATGCCCCACCGATTCACCATCAAGAAAGCTGCACTTGGACGTATGGTTTTCGTTGGTCAGGATCACAGCAATGCCCACCAATTGCGCTTTGTAGGTGAGCATCTCGATGAAGCGCGTATGGGGCAAGAACACAAAGGATTGGTTGTTCTTTTTCCCCATATTCGCCTCTTGCTTCCACCCCACGTTCTTGCCGATGACCAACGTGCCAATGCGCCGTTTGACCAACACGTCAATAATCCGCCGGCTGGCGACATGCAAGTAGTGGTCAATCTGGACAAAGCGGGGATCATGACGATCAATGCGACATTGCTCCACCAGGTGCATCCTGATCCTCCTCTGGTTGCTCGTATGCTCTGAGGATACCCACGGCAGAGCGTGGTGTCAACAACCACCCCATCCTGTTCATTTCTGCTCAAATTTGGCCATATTCCTTATTGGCGTTAATTATACCATACCACCGCTCCCTTACGACGAGCGGCCAACACTTCAGGACTCATTGCCCCACCCTGCGTGACAACTGACGTTTGACAGTTGGGCCAGGCCTGGCATATACTTTCCTATGGTCGGGATGCATCACGACGCTCGTGACGCCGTACACCACGGCACTCAGCGCCCCCCAATCAGACCAGGAGGGGGAGCTTTTGTCAGAAGTCAAGATCGCTGATAACGACAGCTTCGAAGCCGCGTTGAAGCGCTTCAACCGCTAGATTCAACAAGCTGGCATTCTCGCCGAGGCTTCCCTTGATGAATGCTCCCGATGATCCTTCCACTGATCTCGCGCTCGCCGCCGACATCGCGGGCGCCGGCGACTGGCCTGATCTGCTGCCACTTGACGCCGCGACGATCATCGAGCGCGTCATGACCGCCACGCTGCGCCACGCCGGCTTGAGTGGGCGCTTCGAGGTCAGCCTGGTGCTGACCGGCGACGAGCAAATGCGCCGCGCCAACAAGCGATTTCGTGGCATCGACCGGCCCACCGATGTGCTCTCGTTCCCCCTGGCAGACGCGCCGCTTATCCCGCTCGCGCCCGGCGCACGCTGGGTGAGCCGCCTCTTTGGCGACGACACGCACGGCGCTCCTGACGGTGCCGCTCCTCCTGATCCCGTGCCGCCGCCGGTCGCTGCGCCCGCTTTCGACGGCGGCAGCCCGCGCCACCTGGGTGATATGATGATCGCGGTGCCGACCGTCGCGCGCCAGGCTATGGCCGCCGGGCACAGCGCCTGGTATGAGTTATGTTTTCTGGTCGCGCATGGCATGTTGCACCTCGTCGGCTATGACGATTATTTCGAGCAGGGCTATCAGGCGATGGTCGCCATTCAAGAGGCTGTGCTCGTCGAATTACACATCGCCCGCGAGGCATGAGGGGGGCGGCTGCTATGGCCACGCATTCCGCGCCGCGCGTCACATCGGAGGGCACCGCGCCCCCGACCAGTCGCGCGAAGTTTCTCAAGAGCTTCGTCTATGCCTTTGCCGGCCTGCGCTACGCGGTGTCGTCGCAGCGCAACATGCGCGTGCATCTGGGGCTGGCCGTGCTGGCGGTGGGGCTGGGCGTCTGGCTGCGCATCTCGCCGGTGGAATTTGCCATCATCTTCGTCGTCATCGCCGGTGTCATTGTCACCGAGATGATCAATACCGTTGTCGAGGCGGTGGTCGATCTGGTGACCGATCACTATCACGATCTGGCCAAAATCGCCAAAGATGTCGCGGCGGGCGCGGTGCTGGTCAACGCCATCCTCGCGGTGATCGTGGCGCTCTTCGTCTTTGGGCCGCACCTGCTGGCGTTGCTTCATCATTGATCGCTGTGATATGAGCAACTCACCCTCACCAAGAGGGTACAAGACCCATCCCGCACGGTTGCTGAGATGAAAGGAAGATGCGTCTGGTGCGCGATCTCACCTCCACACGCGACACGCCCGCGCCGGCCCCGCAGGTGCGCCCGCTCGTCGCCGGCGACGAAGCCGGGGTCTTGCGTCTGGCGCGCCTCGATCGCGCGCTCAGCCTCTTCATCACCGGCAACGTGCTCTCCTATGGCTTTCATTACGGCGACGTGCGCTTTTGGGGACTGTGGCGCTCTGACGAGGAGCCGGCGTTGGTTGGCGCGCTGATGACTGTCGGCGCCACCGCGAATCTCTTTACCTTGCCCGGCGAGGATTGCGCTCCCCTCGTCTCTTACGCCCTGGCGCGCCGACTGGAATTCATCATGGGCGGCGCGGAGCACATGGCGGTTGTGCTGGCGCAAGCCGGCGACCGACCCCGGCGCATCGAGCATCACCATCTGGCGGTGCTTTCACCCAACCGCTTCGCGCGCCACCTCGCCCGGCCGCCGAAGGGCGCGCGTGTGCGCCGCGCCGCCGCCCGCGACGTGCCTGCGCTGGCACGTTTTTATCTTGGCTCGCCCGGCTTCCATCAGCTGAGTCTCGATCGACTGCGCGAGACGATGACGCACCGCGTCAACCATATGCGCACTTTTGTCGTCGAGACGGAGCACGGCATCGCCGCCGCCGCTTCGACCAGCGCCGAGACGCACGCCGACGCGATGATCGGCGCGGTCTTCACCGCCCCCTGGGCGCGCAATCAGGGGTTCGCCACCACTGTCGTGGCGGCTCTGGCGGATGACCTCGAGCGCCAGCATCGCCGGCCTCATCTTTTCTACCTCATCGACAACGCGGCCGCCGCGCGCGTCTATGCCAAGATTGGCTTTCGCGTCGAGGGCGGCTGGAAGGTGATCTATCTTGACGAGCTTTGACGCCCCGCGCGCGGACGATCGGCTGCTGGCGATCGCGCCCTGGCTGGCTCATCCGCAGGCGATTCGCGCCGTGCTGCTGGATGTCGGCTTCACGCTGCTCCAGCCGAATCCGTCGATCGCGGCGGTCATCGCGCGCGTGTGCCGGCGCGAGGGCATCGCGGCGAGCGAGGACGACCTGGCGGCGCGGCTGCCCGATGCGGAAGAGCGATTCGCCGGAGCAAGCCATCTGGCGCGGGGCACCTGGGCCGACAACGCCGCCATCACCGCCGCGTGGAACGAGTATTTCAGCGGCATCTTGCGTCCCTTCGTCAAAGGCGCCAGGCTGCGCCGCGCCGTCGCCGAGATCCTGGCGGAGTTTGACCGGCACACGGCGTGGCAGCTCTATGACGACGTGCTGCCAGCGCTCGCCGCGCTGCGCGGGCGCTTCACGCTGGGCGTCATCTCGGACTGGGGGGTGGCGCTCGGCGCCATCTTGCGCGATCTGCGCCTGACGGGATACTTCGACGTGCTGGTGGTATCAGCCACGAGCCGCCGCGCCAAGCCTGACCCGCATCTCTTTCACACCGCGCTGGAGCGCGCCGACGCCATCGGCGATTACACCGTCTATGTCGGAGATTCCTATCTGCAAGACATCCTCGGCGCGCGGGCGGCGGGGATTCATCCCATCCTCATCGATCGCCAGCGGCGGCTCGACGCGCTCGCTCTCGATTGCCCGGTGATCGCGTCGCTCGCCGAGCTGGTGGGCATGCTGGGCATCACGTGAGCGACGGAGCGGAGCGGCCTTTCGTGTTTTTCGCCTCCTCCTATTCCTGCCCGGTGGTGGGCGGCGTCAAGGATGTTTGCAGCGATGGCGGCGACGTGAAGAGGGCCAGGAAGAGCGCGTGATCTTTACCTTCAGCGTCAGACGGCTCGTTGCTGAATTCGAGTGCCAGCCCGCGCAAGGCGTCGTAATAGTATCTCAGGCGCTCGCGCGACACCCGCGCATGGGGAAAGAACGTCTCGCAGATATCGAGCTGATCGCGGGCGTCGAGCGATTCCAGCATTTCCTGGCGCGCCTGATCGGCCATCTGGATGTGAATCGACGGATCTTGGCGGGGATCGGACGCCGACTGAAAGCCATAGACGCGGGCGGTGCGCGCGTAATATTTCGCCAACGTGCCGCGCACCATGCGCAACGCGATGACCCGCACCAGACCGGCGCGCTCGAGCACGTGCAGGTGATGGCCGACGGTGCCGGGCGTCATCTTGAGCCGCTCGGCGATTTGCTTGGCCGTCATCGGCTGTTGCTTGATGAGATGCGTCATGCGCATGCGATGCTCGTCGCCCAGCGCCCGCAGCTGCTCCGGCGTCGTGATGGCGAGCAGCTCAGGCAGCTCGGGCATCTCGACCGGCACGTCATCCGCGTAAATCGGCAGCCCGCGATCCTCGGATTTCCTCGTCACAGACATGCATCGTATCCCTTCGTTTCATCGTCATAGCTGCATCACGCTATTTTTCTTAATATAGTCACACGTTCTCGCATAAAAGGCAAGAGGCGGCTAACTACCTCGGTTACATCTCTCGAGATCCGGCGAAAAACGCGAGCGTCATCGTCAACGCTGTAAATCCCTGCCTCCACGCCCTATAGACTACTATTGCCATATTATGCTAAAATATTCGCATAATATGGCAACCCAAGAGAGGACGCGGTGCTCGCAGTCGAGCGACCCCAGTCGGAACGTTGCGCTCGTTGCCCTGAAGCGATGAAAGTGAGGAGAGATCATGCTGGCGTATATCATCCGGCGCTTGCTGCTCATGGTGCCGATCGTCTTTGGCATCTTCACGCTGACGTTTATCTTATCGGCCACGAACCCCAATGGTGGGGGTGTGGCGTCCTATTTGGGGCTGGGATTAGTGAGGACCGTTCCCCCTGAAGAGCTGCACGCCGTCGAGCACCGGCTCGGCCTCGATCAACCGCTGCCCGTTCGCTACGCGCTTTTCGTCAAGCGCATGGTCACCGGCGATCTGGGTGTCTCCTACACCATGCACGAGCCGGTCGGCGACGCCATCAAGCTGCGCGTCGCTCCTACACTGATCCTGCTCGGCACGGCGTTCTTGCTGCAAGAGCTGCTTGCCATTCCGCTAGGCATCTATTCCGCCATCAAGCGCGGCTCGATCTTCGATCAGGTGTTTTCGGTCGTTATCTATGTGTTTTACTCCATTCCCACCTTTTGGTTCGGCTTGATGGCGATCGTGTTCATTTGCGTCGATCTGGGCTGGCTGCCCTTTGGGGGCATGGTTGACACCAGCAAAACCGGCGACGATTTTGGCACCCTCGCCTATTGGGCGTATTTTCAGGCACATACCATCGCCGCTCTCGTCGATCTGGCGCGCCATCTCATCTTGCCGGCGCTGGTGCTAGCGGCGGTGGGCATCGCCGGCGACAGCCGCTATCTGCGCGGGCAAATGCTCGACGTGCTCAGCCAGGATTATGTGCGTACCGCGCGCGCGAAAGGGCTGCCCGAGCGGTTGGTCATCTGGAAGCACGCCCTGCGCAACGCCGCCTTGCCGATCGTGACGAATATCGGCTTGCAGCTGCCGGGGCTGATCGGTGGCGCGGTCGTCATCGAGCAGATCTTCGGCTGGCCGGGGATGGGCAGTCTGTTTATCAATGCGGCGACGAGATTCGATTATCCGCTCGTGATTGCCATCGTGCTTATGACGAGCATGTTGACGCTCGTCTTCAACCTGCTGACCGATCTCTCTTACGCGCTGATCGATCCGCGCATCCGCTATCGTTGAGCATTTGTCGGTGTGAAGCCATCGCGCGGAATGACTGTGAGCGGTAACTGTTCAGACTTGACCGTTGGGAACCATCTGGTAGACTGCTGACATGATCA
>VFSW01002735.1_pt1 | contig 26557 bp, 25 predicted proteins | sample 5358111 | NCBI WGS metagenome assembly VFSW01 (sample SAMN11554181, study PRJNA540505) | mine drainage metagenome | isolation source: sediment from site ElyBrook_90M | place: USA: Ely Copper Mine, Vershire, VT | collected 2017 | reverse complement strand
CTAAATACCTTTCAAAGAAAAATAATCAAAGGAATCAATAATATGAAACTAGTTAAACTATTCTTAGTGCTAATCTCCACCAGTGTTTTGGCTGGCGAGATGTGTCCAACACCACTTAACTTCACTTTTCCTAGGTTGCAAGACAACCGTCCACAAAATCTTTGTCAATATAAAGGCAAGGTGGTGTTAGTAGTCAATACAGCGAGCTATTGTGGATTTACGCCACAATATGAAGGCCTTGAGCGCCTGTATAGCCAATATAAAAGTAAAGGCTTAGTCATTTTAGGATTTCCTTCCAACAACTTCGGCCACCAAGAACCCGGATCAAATCAGGAAATCGCTGAATTTTGCAGTAAAACCTACGGAGTCAAGTTCCCCATGTTTGGCAAGTCCGATGTTGTTGGCGCCAATACTAATCCATTGTTTAAACTGCTCTCTCACACCACACAAGATGCTCCCAGTTGGAATTTTCATAAATATTTGATTGATAAAAAAGGACATATAGTAGGCAGTTATGCCAGCGATATGGATCCCGAGTCCTCTGAATTCCAGCATCAAGTGAATCTGCTCCTAGCTGAAAAACCATAACTCTTTTAATTCGGTTTTTTCTGTTAAAATTACTAGTCTTGTGACTAAAAAAGTTTTTATACGCACTTTCGGCTGTCAAATGAACGAGTATGACTCGGAAAAGATGGCCGACTTGTTGCACGCCACCCATCACTTCGTTCGCACGGATTCTCCCGACAATGCCGACGTTGTGATTCTTAACACCTGTTCAGTACGTGAAAAAGCAGAAGACAAAGTCTACTCAGACCTTGGCAGGCTCAATGAATTAAAACAAATAAAGCCCAACTTAATCATTGCAGTCGGTGGATGCGTTGCCTCGCAAGAAGGCGAAACCATTATTGAGAGAGCCCCTTATGTGGATGTGGTGTTTGGACCACAAACCTTACACCGACTACCGGATCTCATCTTGGCAAAAGAAACAACCGGCCAATCTCAAATGGATATTTCATTTCCTGAAATTGAAAAGTTTGACGCACTTCCCACACCAGAAGCCAAGGGCCCCACCGCCTACGTCTCCATCATGGAAGGATGCAGTAAATATTGCACCTTCTGTGTGGTGCCCTACACGCGGGGAGAAGAGTTCTCACGGCCAGCGCAAGACATTGTGAATGAGATTGAGGCCTTAGTGGATCAAGGCGTAAAAGAGATCACCCTATTGGGCCAAAATGTCAATGCATGGCAAACTTTAGATGAAGCGGGCAATGACTTAGATTTTACTTGGCTCATAGAACAGATTCATCCTATAGATCAATTGCAAAGAATTCGTTTTACAACCAGTCACCCCTTAGAGTTTAGTGATCGATTAATCGATGCCTTTGGACGTTTACCTAAACTGATGAATCAAGTGCATCTTCCTGTTCAATCTGGATCAGATAAAATCTTGGCGCAAATGAAACGTGGCTATACCGCCAAACAATACATAGAAATAATTAATAAACTAAAACAAGCCTGCCCTAGCTTGTCCATCTCCAGTGATTTTATCATTGGTTTTCCCGGTGAAACGGAAGAGGATTTTCAGGCAACACTTGACTTAATTGATGAAGTACAATTTGATGGGAGCTACGCTTTCATTTATAGTCCAAGGCCTGGGACCCCAGCCGCAAAATTGGTGGACAATGTTTCCGCTGAACAAAAAAAGAGTCGCCTATCGAGGCTCTTACAAAAAACAGACTCAGCCCATATCAACTACAGTCAACACATGGTGGATACGGTTCAAGACGTTCTGGTGGATGGTTTTTCAAAAAGAGACTCAACCCAATTACGGGGAAAAACCTCCAATAACAGAGTCATTAACTTTACGGGGCACCCAAGGCTAATCGGTCAAATCATTCCAGTTAAAATCTCGTCCATTGCCCACTTTTCATTGCGCGGGGAAGTTGTTACCTCTTCATGAGTACATTAGAATTAGAATTGATTCCTGCAAACAATCAACAGTTAGCAAATTTGTGTGGGGTGTTGGATCAAAACCTCAAATACCTAGAGAAACTCTTTACAGTAAACTTGAGGCGGCGGGGTTCCCATATCACCATTCAAGGTGATCACAGCACATTAGAAGACCTATCCCAAACCATCCTTGAGTTATATGCCCAGTCAAAACAAATGCTAGACCCAAGGGATATTGACCGCTTGTTAACCAGGATCAACAAAACAGAACAACCCAGTCACTCGCCCCTTCTATTGCAGCGTGCAGAGTTCAACGTCAGAAATGAAAAACAAGCTCAGTACCTAGAGCAGATAACACAACATGTCATCACCTTTGGGGTGGGTCCTGCGGGAACAGGAAAAACATATTTAGCTGTTGCCTCGGCAGTTGACGCCCTGGAACGAGATCAAGTTCGGCGTATTATTTTGGTGCGACCCGCCGTTGAAGCCGGGGAAAAACTGGGTTTCCTACCAGGAGATCTCTCACAAAAGGTAGACCCTTATTTAAGACCACTATATGACGCACTCTATGATTTGATGGGCTACGAAAAGGTCAGCCGACTATTTGAAAGAAATATCATAGAAATTGCTCCGCTGGCTTTTATGCGCGGACGAACATTAAATCATAGCTTTATCATTTTAGATGAAGCACAAAACACTACCCCTGAACAAATGAAAATGTTTTTAACTCGGATTGGTTTTGGGACAAAAGCGGTGATTACAGGGGATGTAACTCAAATCGACCTGAATCGTCATCAAAAAAGTGGGCTAATTGATGCGCGAAATGTATTGTCTAAGGTAGAAGGGATCGCCTTCACCATTTTTCAAACAGAGGATGTAGTAAGGCACCCCTTGGTTCAGCAAATTGTTAATGCCTATGATATGCAAGCGAAAACCAGTCACTACTAATACTCTCATGGCATCTAACTTACTCACCTTACATGTTCAGTCTGCTAGCAAAACCACGGAACAACCTAGTCGTAAAGATTTTTTGACATGGGGGAAAAAGGCTTGTCTAGTCCCCTGTGACATCACATTGCGTTTAGTTGATCGACGGGAGGGGTTACAATTAAACCACTTATACCGTCATAAAAATTACCCCACAAATGTGCTAACCTTTGAACTAGGTCACAGCTTAGAGGGCAAACTATTGGGTGACATTGTTATCTGTTGTCCTGTAGTCAAAGATGAGGCTAAACAACAACAAAAAATATTATCCCATCATTATGCGCATCTGTTTATTCACGGGATCTTACATTTACAAGGTTATGACCATATCACTCATACACAGGCAAACGAAATGGAATCGCTTGAAATTGACATACTTCGTTCACTTAATATTGCTAACCCCTATTCGAGTGACGACACCCCATCATGACTGACGAACCTCATAAATTATCGCTCATTGAAAGACTCAGCCAATGGTTACATCATGAGCCAGAAACCCGTGAAGAATTAATTGAAATATTAAAGCATGCCCTCGAAAGACATCTTCTTGATACGGATGCATTAAGCATGATTGAAGGAGTCTTAGGGGTCGCTGACATGCAAGTCAGAGATGTTATGATTCCTCGAGCTCAAATGGATATTATCGACGTGAATCACACACCCGATCAATTTATCCCTTTTGTTATTGAAACCGCTCACTCACGCTTTCCTGTCGTCAGTGAAAATAAAGATGATGTGATTGGCATACTCCTCGCTAAGGATCTACTGCGACTGTATGCTGGAGAGGAGATTAATGTTAGAGATATTCTAAGGCCAGCGGTGTTTGTGCCTGAATCAAAAAGACTTAACGTGTTACTCAGGGAATTTCGTGTCAAGCGTAATCATATAGCCATTGTGGTTGACGAGTTTGGTGGCGTGTCAGGACTTGTGACCATTGAAGATGTATTAGAACAAATTGTTGGGGATATTGAAGACGAGTACGACTTTGATGAAACCGAAGACAATATTGTTCCAGATCGCATGGGCAAATATAGAGTTAAAGCACAAACGAAACTTGAGGATTTAAACGCTGTGTTAGGCACTCATTTCGAGTCTGACGATTACGATACGGTCGGAGGATTACTGATTAGTCATTTTGGCCATCTACCTAAACGAGGCGAACGACTCATATTCGAGAGTTTATCGGTTCAGGTATTACGCGCTGACAGTCGACGAATTCATACTATATTAGTGAATAAGATTGAACATGCTGAAGAAAATACCAGCGATCATTGAGTTTATCGCCACGCTATCAGGGGCTCTTGCTGTATCAGGCTTTGCACCCTATCACTTTTGGTTGGCCCCCATACTGTCTCTAACGGTCTTATTTCTTCTCTGGCAACGTGCGGGAAACGCTCGGGGGGCCGCTGAAATTGGATTCTTATGGGGAATGGGCTTTTTTATTAGCGGCATTAGCTGGATTGACATCAGTCTCCATGACTTCGGTGGCATGCCCCTACCTCTTTCTATTCTTTGTATTGTCTTGTTTGGTGCGCTGCTGGCGAGTTTTCCTGGTTTAGTGGGCTATTTTGTATTTAAATTTCACCATATTTCTCCTGTTCGCTGGTTACTGATCACTCCCGCATTGTGGACACTGTCAGAATGGTTTCGAAGTTTTGTCTTAACGGGCTTTCCTTGGTTATCCCTCGGTTACTCACAGACGCCCAACGGCATATTAAGTGGTTGGACTCCTGTATTAGGCGTATTTGGAACCACCTACCTCATCGTTTTTATTGCCGGATTAATGTTATTGTTAACCCAATCAAGAACACCCTCTCGCTCCACCCTGCTTTATTTAGGCGTACTGATTACTGTGCTCTCATCAGGGATTGGTTTAAGGAAAATAACATGGACTCATCCAGTGGGAGAAGTGGTATCGGTCAGTCTATTACAAGGCAATTTCGCGCAAGATAAGAAATTTGACGACAATATGGTGCAGCTCGCTCTGGAGCGATACTTAACCATGATTAATAATAGTCAAAGTCAGTTAATCATACTGCCCGAGAGCGCTTTTCCGGTTTTTCGTCAGGAGTTACCCGAATACGTCATAGACGATATCACCAACTTTGGGCGTACTCAAAATGCGGATATTTTAGTTGGGATGTTCTCCGAACCTGAACCTCATCAGTACTATAATAGTGTGTTTAGTTTTGGGCACTCTCCCTCGCAAATATATCAAAAAGTGCATCTGGTACCCTTTGGTGAATTTATTCCTCTCTCAGCACTATTAAAACCCCTCATCAATTCTGTATTAAAAATACCGCTAGACAACCAACAGTCGGGTTCCCTTCCGCAACCACCCATGAGAGTATCCGGTCAGAAAGTTGCCGTAAACATCTGTTATGAGGATGTATTTGGTGACCAAATTGTTCAAAGTCTTCCTGCCGCCACCCTATTAGCGAATGTCACTAATGACGCATGGTTTGGTAACTCTATTGGTCCGGAACAACACTTACAGATGGCGCAAACCCGTTCTCTAGAAACTGGACGGCCCATGTTACGCGCCACGAATACTGGCGTGAGTGCTATTATTGACCCATTAGGACGCATCATTAACCGTGCACCAAGAGAACAAGTTTTTGTATTAAATGGGGAGATCCGAGGCTATCAAGGCAATACCCCATTTGATATATGGGGCAATAGTGGCATCGTCTCTTTATGCACCCTTATTTTAATATTTGCTAAATATAGGCGTAGGACCAAATAAATGAGTAGAAGACTACTAAATGGTTTAACACTACTGGCAATCATTGGCATACTGTGCTTTGCTCTCTACCTGCAATATTTTAAAGGAGAGGATCCCTGCCCCTTATGTATTTTTCAGAGAGTGGCGTATCTCTTACTGGGCATTTTCCTGTTGCTTGACTGGTTACATAATCCTAAAAAATGGGGCGTCTACATTTATTCTCTGTTTCAGGGCATGTCGGCCTTGGCTGGAATAGTGCTTGCTGGCAGACAAGTATGGTTGCAGCATCTTCCCCCTGAATTGGTACCGAGTTGCGGTCCAGGTTTATCCTATATCTTAGCCACCCACCCCCTTCTCAAGGCTTTTTCAATCGTCTTACAGGGCTCAGGCGACTGCGCTGTGGTGTCATGGCGTTACCTCAACTTATCCCTGGCACAGTGGTCCTTGTGTTTATTTATTACATTCTTCTTTTTAACTCTCATCAACACGCTTAACCGTCGATAAGGGACGCCTGATCTGGTAACATGTGCAGATCAGGAGCGTTCACTATGCACAGTTTTCAAGACATCATTCTCGAATTACAACGATTTTGGGGGCAACAAGGTTGCGCCTTGCTGCAACCCATCGACATGGAAGTGGGGGCCGGCACATCACACACCGCCACTTTCTTAAGAGCACTCGGCCCAGAGCCTTGGCGTGCTGCCTATGTTCAGCCTTCCCGTCGCCCTAAGGATGGGCGCTATGGCGACAACCCCAATCGGCTACAACATTATTATCAGTTTCAAGTGGTTCTCAAACCCTCCCCAGAGAATATTCAAGAACTCTATTTGGATTCATTGCGCGCGATTGGCATTGATTTAAAAAAAAATGATGTCAGATTCGTTGAAGATGACTGGGAAAACCCCACTTTAGGGGCTTGGGGATTGGGCTGGGAAGTGTGGTTAAACGGCATGGAATCCACTCAATTCACCTACTTCCAAGAAGTGGGTGGGCTGGTGTGTCAACCTGTTCTCGGTGAAATCACCTACGGTCTTGAACGGTTGGCGATGGCACTTCAAGGCTGTGACAATATTTATGATTTAGTGTGGACACCAGGCATAAGTTATGGGGATGTTTACCATCAAAATGAAGTGGAACAATCTCGTTATAACTTTGAATTGAGTAACGCCAACTGGCTGTTTGACCAATTTAACGGCTTTGAATCGGAGGCAACACGTCTCATTCATAATCAGCTTCCCTTGCCTGCTTATGAAATGACATTAAAATGCTCCCATACCTTTAATCTTCTGGATGCCAGAGGAGCCATTTCGGTCACCGAGAGAGCGAGCTACATTGGACGGATTAGACATTTAGCCAAACAAGTAGCCCAAGCCTATTTTGAATCACGCGAAGCCTTAGGTTTTCCGATGCTACAGAAGGAGACAAACCATGGCTGACACCCTGTTAATTGAGTTACTGACAGAGGAGCTCCCTCCTAAGCGCTTAAAGTCACTCTCCGAGTCTTTCTCACAGGCCGTATTAAAGAGTTTGTCTGAAGCCCAATTGATTGAGGCGTCTCATTCTTTTACCTCTTTTGCTACACCAAGACGATTAGCTATTGCCATAGAAAAAGTAAAACCACAACAACCCACACAACGAATAGAAAAAAAAGGGCCCAATATCAAGCAGGCTTTTCTGAGTGACGGCTCAGCCTCCCCGGCATTACAAGGTTTCATGCGTTCCTCTGCAATCACTATTGATCAATTGGTTGTTCTGAAAGACAACAAAGGTCAAGAGGTCTATGGTTTTAGTTATACGGAAGAGGGAAAAACTCTAGCAGAACTACTGTCAGGGATAGTTGAAAAAGCCTGCGCGCAACTGCCCGTTGCTAAAATGATGCGTTGGGGAAATAGTCCTTTTCATTTTGTGCGACCGGTTCATGGATTAGTTGTCATGTATGGGCAGTCAGTGATGCCTCTGACATGGTTTGGTCTGAATGCCACCAACCAAACGCGCGGTCACCGTTTTTTATGTAGTCATCCCATTACGATTACCCATGCTGATCAGTATGCCCAACAACTCAAAGATGAAGGATGGGTGATTGCTCATTTTGAGGAAAGAAAAAAAATAATTGCAGAAGGGCTGCATCAATTGGCCGATGGGTTAAACATGGTGGGGGACGATCACTTAATCAATGAAGTGACTTCACTGGTGGAGTGGCCTCAAGTATTGAGTGGCCATTTTGATGAGGATTTTTTAACAGTTCCATCAGAATGTCTTATTTTATCGATGCAACAGCATCAAAAATACTTCCCCCTTGAGGATAATCAGAAACGGTTACAACCCCAATTCTTAATGGTCAGTAACTTACATACTGCTGACCCCAGTTTGATTGTGGATGGTAATGAGCGAGTGTTAAAAGCGCGGTTATCGGATGCGCAATTCTTTTATCAAACCGATTTAAAAACGCCTCTTATCAATCGTCTCGATCATTTAAAACAAGTGGTTTACGTCAAGAGCTTAGGTAGTGTTTTCGAGCGCGTCACCCGCCTTAAAGAACTCACCGCATTTATCGCCACAAGCATCTTGGCCAATGCGTTATCTGCCACCACAGCGGCGGAATTGTGTAAAGCGGATTTAATCAGTGATATGGTCGGTGAGTTTCCAGAGCTCCAGGGCGTCATGGGCAAATACTACGCACTGAATGATGGCTATAGTCAAGAGATTGCTGAGGCCATCGAAGATCATTACCGACCCAGATTCGCTAATGACGGTCTACCACGCACAAAAGAAGGGTTTGCTTTGGCTTTGGCCGATAAGCTTGAATCACTGGTTGGCCTATTTGCTTGCGGACAAATCCCCACTGGAGATAAAGATCCCTATGGCTTACGCAGAGCAAGCCTTGGGGTAATTCGTTTGGGAATTGAAGGTCAGTTACCCCTGTCTCTTGACCAATTAATTCACCATAGCGCCATGACTTTCACACAAGTTTCTGTAAGCGGTGACACCAAAGAGAAGCTGACTCAATTTATTATTGAGCGACTTAAGGGCTATCTGAAGGAACAAGGTTTTACTTTTGCAGAAATCGAATCGGTTTTGCCCTTCGCAAGCGGGCGGTTAGACTTAATTCTGAAGCGACTCCATGCCATTAGAGCCTTTAGTGAGTTACCCCAGAGCCAAGAACTTGCTGCGGCCAATAAACGAATTAAAAATATCCTGAAAAAAAATCATCATGAGATCAGTGACAGCGCAGTGGATCACCTGAATGATCCTGTGGAACAACAACTCATCAGTTGTTTACAGACCGTCAAGGAGAAAATGACGCTCGCCATGGAACAAGAGGATTTTAATTTGGCCTTGCAGCATCTCATTCCTTTAACTGAGCCCATTCATCTTTTTTTTAATGAAGTCATGATCATGGCTGAGGATCCGATAATACGAGGACAAAGATTATCATTACTCAATACTATTTATCAGTTAATGCAACAGGTCGCTGATATAGGGATGTTAGATGCCTAATACTAAACTGATTATTCTTGATCGTGATGGCGTCATTAATTATGACAGCGACAAATACATCAAAAGTCCGGAAGAGTGGAAACCACTACCCGGTAGCCTTGAGGCGATTGCTCGTCTTAATCAAGCTGGCTACCAAGTGGTCATTGCCACAAATCAATCAGGGGTGGCACGGGGCTTTTTTGATATGAGTACGCTTAACGCTATTCACAATAAAATGATTCAAGCTCTCTCGCAAGTGGGCGGGCGCATTGATGGGATTTTCTTTTGCCCCCATTCTAATGAAGCCAATTGTAATTGTCGTAAACCTAAAACCGGTTTATTTGAGGAAATTGCCCGGGTATTTAATATTTCCCTTAAACATGTTCCAGCTATCGGAGACTCCCTCAGGGATCTACAGGCGGCAAGCCTGATGCAAGCACTCCCTATTCTGGTGTTAACTGGAAAAGGGGAAAAAACCCTCAAACAGGGAGAGTTACCTGCTAATACGGTGGTTGAGAATAATCTCGCCTCGGCTGTTGAACATTTAATTAATCCATCCTAATTTAATGAAACTCCTGGGCTCTCTCCTCTACCTTATCATTCAAAGTCTCGTCACCCCCTTATTCGCTGTATTAATGGTCCTCTCGGCCTTCATCGACCGCCATACTTTACCCAAACTCTTAGCCAAATATTGGTGTACCTTCATGTTATGGTGTGGCGTATTCTTAAGAAGAGTGCGTTTTTCAGTATCCGGTTTAGAGCATCTTCCCTCCACCCCCTGTGTCATTTTGTCAAAGCATCAATCAGAATGGGAAACACTGTTTCTCCCCGCCGTGCTGCCCCCACACGTCATGGTACTCAAACAAGAACTACTTAAAATCCCTTTTTTTGGCTGGGGACTCAAGCTGTTAGAGCCTATTGCCATAGATCGATCACAAAAAAAGGCCGCCCTTGAACAGGTCATCCGTCAGGGTATTGCCCGACTAGAACAGGGGCTCTATGTGGTTATTTTCCCGGAAGGAACCCGTGTCAAAGTGGGGTATAAGGGGCGCTACGCACAAAGCGGCGCCCAGCTTGCCACTAAAGCTCAAGTTCCGATTATTCCTGTCGCTCATAATGCAGGAGTTTACTGGCCAAAAGGATTGTTTAAACAACCCGGAATCATTACCGTACGTTTTGGCGAACCGATTACCACGGATAATAAAACTGCGGCGCAAGTCATCGCAGAGGTAGAGACGTGGATTGAAAGCAATATGGAACAAATCACCGGTCATCCCGCTCAAGATCTTAGAAAAACTCCCTCCCAAGCCTTAACTAAAAAAAAACCTAGGGAGTTAACCATTAACATTGATGAAAAAATCATTCCCTATAGAATAGTGCGTAGAAAAAACCGAAAAACCATAGGCCTCATCATGGATCATCATGGACTGTCCGTGGCTATTCCACAATGGGTGAGTCTGCAACAGGTTGAAGAGGCCTTGCGCCAACAGCATCAATGGATAACCCATAAATACCAGGCTTGGCAAAGCCAACCCAAGCCCATTGCGCCGAGCTGGAATGAGGGGTCGAGTATTCCCTGGTTAGGTAACAGTAAAACCATTGTGTTTCATGAAGGGCAACAACTGTCTTTGTTTGCCGATCAAGATACGTTTATCCGGATCAATAACACCGAGGGAGATGTAAAAAACACGGTTATTAAGGCCTATCGCGAAGCAATTCTCCCTATTTTAAAAGAAGACATAGAGTATTTTTGTGATCAGCTTAAGATACACCCCATACCGACATTTACAATCAGTAATGCTCAAACTCGTTGGGGGAGTTGTAGTGAAAAAGGCCAGCTACGCTTTAACTGGCGTTTAATGAAAGCCAGTCGAGATGAGATTCGCTATGTGGTAGCCCATGAAATCGCCCATTTATTCGAGTTCAATCATGGGCCTAAGTTTTGGCAATTGGTTGAACGCATTTATCCCCAATATCGCTCTGCCAAAGAGCGTTTAAAAAAGAATGACTCTCTCTATCGCCAGTTTTAGATCAATGGGATCCCAGTAGCTTCTCTAAATCATTCGCAGAAATCACCCCGGGTACTTTTTGTCCGTTTTTAAATATTAAAGTGGGGGTGCCGTTAATGTTTAATTTCTCCGCTAGCAATTGCACCTTCTCTAAATCAGACACATCGCATTGTGTGTTTTTATTGATCTGTTTCTTATTTAACAGATACTCATCCCAGGCTTGAGCGCGATTGTGAGCACACCAAATTTCTGCAGAGCGTTGCGGTGCATGAGGGTGCAAAGAGGCAATCGGGTAGACAAAAGTATAAATTGTCACATCGTTAATGTTCTTTAATTCAGATTCTAAGCGACGGCAATAGGGGCAATCTGGATCTGAAAAAACCACTAACTCACGCTGTCCATTCCCTTTCACTCTTTTGATAGCGAGAGATAGAGGTAAGTCTTGCCACGCTACAGCGTTGATTGTATCCAATCTTTTTTGCGTCAGATTTTCAAGGTTAGTGGTTTGATAAATCTCACCGGCAAACAAATAGGATACATTTTTATCCGTATAAATTATCTGATGATCATCTGTGTCAACTTCGTAGAGATCCCACACCCCGGAGGACTGGATACTTTGTATGTGCCCCTTAAGCTTGGGAACTTTACTCAGTATTTTCTCTTTTAACAAGTCATAGTTAGTATCTTGCGCCTCTGCCACCTGACAACAGATTAAACAGAGTACTAGCCCTAATCCCATCATCTTGTATTTCATGCGTGCCCCGCTTGTTTGAGTAATAATTTTTTTATTCCTGGCCATTGATTAATTATACTCATTCCAGTATTCATGACCATGCTAATCCAGGGTTGTGGTGAGTTAAATCCCACATATAACGAGTGAGTTAAGGTTTGCATCAGGAGAATGGATTCTCTTCTTCTTCGGGCGTAGGCCGATAATAATCGAGGATTACCCACATCTTCACTACTGCCCCCCCTCTTTTCAAATAATTCCATAAATGTGCTCACATCGGCTAGCCCTAAGTTTAAACCTTGCCCTGCCATCGGGTGAACTCCATGGGCCGCATCGCCACATAACATAAACCGATCTAACACAAGCGGATCCACTGTCAGCATGAGTAAAGGGAATCGTTGCGGGGGCGTGATTTCTTGAAGGGCTCCGACACCATACCCCACGGCATGGATAATGCTTGTTATGCGCTCACTCGCTGAGGCCTTGACCAGGTATTCAGCTTTAGTGTGTTGTGTTGACCACACCATGGATACTTTTTTATCTGGTAGTGGCAACCAAGCCAATATGTCGCCATCGGGTAAAAACCACTGTTTTGCTTCACCAAGATGATCACGATCACTTTGATAATTAGCAACCACTGCAGAATGCTGATAGGGGATGATTGTCTCATTAATCCCCAATAGTTTTCGTGTGGCGGAATGGACGCCATCTGAGGCAATGAGTAACTTAGCGCCAAATCGTCTGTTATCCTCCAAGGTTACCACACGCTCTTCCCCTTGCAACTCCACCAAACTCACCCTGTCACCATGAAACAAGGTGATCCGTGGATGCTGTTGAACACACTGACGTAAGGCATGAATCATTTGCCTGCTTTCTATAATCACTCCCAAGGAATCATTATCGATAGATTTTTCAGTGGCATTAAAAACAAGCTCTCCACTTCTATCACCCAACACCTTCATGGATCTAATGGGTTGGATACGCTGTTCATCACACAAATCCCATACACCTATTTTTTTCAGATACTCAATACTATTTTCATTTAAGGCATAAATTCTTGAGTCATAGGTGTGTTGATCATGCTGGTTCTGTGCGGGAAGGGCCGCATCGATAATGAAAACCTGTTGCTGATGTTGTGCCAGGGATAAAGCAATGGCCATCCCATTAATGCCAGCGCCTACTATTATTGCGTCAGCTGAAGCATTGGTTAAATAGGTCATTTTAAAACACCCGTCACTCCATACAACATGACTTTAGTGAGCAGACGCCTTAAGGGTGGTACCACGTTAATCCCGAACAGCACTTGATTTCGTAGTTTAGTGACCACAGGAAAATTATTTGAAAAGCCCGTAACAAGTAAATGGGTTAATCCTATGCCAAAGATACGGTCAAATCGTCGTCGTTGCTGGTAAGCTTGATTAAAGGCGACGTCCCCCAAGCCTTTTGCAGAAAACTGCCGAACCACTTCCGTGAGAGCCTTGGCATCCCGCAAACCAAGATTAAAGCCCTGCCCTGCCACAGGATGCATGGTTTGCGCCGCATTACCAATACAAATGAGATGGGGCTTAGTAAGGCTTTCAACAACTTTTAAGGTTAGCGGATAACTGTTTCTTGCCTTGACAGTTAAGAACTGCCCAGATCGATATCCAAAATGGCTCTGCAGTGCTGTCAGAAAGCTCTCGTCAGGGAGAGCCAATAACTCTGTCACTCTCTCTTGCGTGCCAGTCCACACTAATGCGTAATGATCCTCAAAGGGTAACAACGCCACCGGCCCATCAGCGGTAAATCGTTCATAGGCCATTCCCTCATGGGCTTTACTACAGGTGACATGGGCCACTAAGGCCACTTGTTTATACACACTTTCATACTTGTTTTTAAATAATGAGGCGGTTAACTGTTTCCCTCCGTCCGCTAAAATGGCCAGGGAAGCGATCATCTTTCTTGGTCTCTCGCCGCCTATGTCAATCTCGGCAAACCCTTCACCTGAGGTAACCTGCACAACAGGAGAGCTGGTTTCGATGTTAACCGAGGTATTGTTAAGGGCTTGGAGAAGGGTGTCGACCAATACGTTATACTTTAGGACATAGCCTAAAGCTGGCAAACCCATTTCATCGGCAGTTAACAGCGTTTGGCCACAATGACCTTTATCTGTGACATGAATCTTTTTAATAGATGTTGTGGCCGTGGAGGGCCAGGCATGAATATTCTCTAATATGTCACGACTCCCCTGCGAGAGAGCAAGAGTTCTTTTTTCATCCGCGTGGAGATGATCACGGGCCTCAAGAAGAACCACCTTCAACCCAAAACCAGAGAGTCCCAATGCGACGGCAGAACCCACCGGTCCAGCTCCAATCACCGCAATATCTACTTTATCCCAGGTTACTGATTCATCCATGACTCAATTTCATCCACTGTTTTATAAGCTTGATTAGTGAGTATCTCAACCCCTTGGTGCGTCACCAATACGTCATCTTCAATTCTAATACCAATCCCATGAAACTGTTCTGGGACCGAGGAATCTGCTCTGATATACAGTCCCGGCTCAACCGTCATGACCATACCTGGCTCAAGACGACGAGATTGTCCCTCAACACTGTACTGCCCCACATCATGAACATCTCTACCCAGCCAATGACCTGTTCGGTGCATATAAAAACGCCGATAATCCCCTGACTCAATAACGCCATCCACTGTTCCAGTGCAGAGTTTCAAATCAATTAATCCCGCAACCAAGGCTCGAACAGCGCACAGATGGTAATCATTAAATTGAATACCCGGTTTAATGCAGTCAATGGCTTTCATTTGTGCATCTAATACTATTTCATATAATTCTTTTTGTACTCCCGAAAAGGACCCGCTCATCGGAAAGGTTCTCGTGATGTCAGAGGCATAGCCTTGCCATTCACAACCCGCATCAATCAACATTAAGTCCTTTTTATTGAGGCTCCCATTATTTTCTATATAGTGAAGTATCGTGGCATGATTTCCCGCCGCAACAATTGACGGATAGGCCGGGGCGTCGGCACCGGAGTGTTTAAATTCATGCAGAATTACCGCCTCAATCTCATACTCATAGCGCGCATCTTTTATAGCCAGCATAGAACGATTATGGGCCCGAGCTGCAATGTTAGCTCCATGGCGCAGGATTGCAATTTCTGATGAGTCTTTAATTAAACGCATTTCATGGATACTGGAGAGTACATCTACCCATTGACTGGGAGCGCTCACGCCCTGCCTAGCCCTCGACTTGATGTCGATGATAGCGTTAACAATACTCTCTTCCAAGGGGCTTTTATTACCCCAAGTGGAGAAAATCGTGGTCTGATCGGTCAGATAATGGGATAACCGGTCATTCAATTCATGAATTGAATAGGCCTCATCCATAGCGAGCTCTTCCACCGCAGCCTCTGGCCCCAGACGAAGACCATCCCATATTTCTTTGTCAGGATCTTTCGGCTGACAAAACAAAATATCCTGTGACAGGCCATCATGAATAATCATCAGTAATACTGCATTGGGCTCTTTAAAACCCGTGAGATAGTGAAAATTACTATCCCAACGATAATTAAAATGCGTATCAGCGTTTCTGATAACTTGGGGGGCAGTACATAGGATGAATACCCCTTCTTTTAAAGTACGAGCTAAGCGTTGTCGTCTTTGTTTAAAATCTTGCTCGATCAGCCCTATCATTTATCGACTCATTAGTTGGTTAATTCTCGTTAATTCATTTATCGTACCGATGTTAGACCACAATCCTGTAAAAAGTTGTCCACTCACCTGTTGTCGAGCGACTGCCTGCCTCAGATATTGTCCCAAGTCCAACACTTGTCCAGAGGGAAAAGCGGTTAAAGCCTGCCGTTGATATAGACCCATATTGCCATAAGTATAGGCAGTCTGGTTAGGCTCTTGAACGCGGTCTAAATGAAGAGAAAAGTCCCCTTCAAAGGGGCTCTTTTCAATTAATACAAGATGCGCCACATCTTGATTCTCAAGGGATCTATTGAGTAAGGGCTGAAAATCAAAATCTGTAAAAATATCTGCGCTCAGCACCAAAAATTGTTCTTCTTGGAGTAAGGGAAGAGCGTTAACAATTCCCCCAAGCGTGCCTAAGGCGCTCTCTTCAACAGAATAATCAATTGTTACCTGGAAGCGACTGCCATCACCCAGCGCCTTTTCAATCAGGTGACCCAGCCAAGACAGGTTTATAACAATGTGCTCTACCCCCGCTCGAGCCAGCGCTTCCACATGTCTTTCAATCAGCGTCTTGCCCTTCACAAGTTGTAGGGGTTTTGGCATAGTATCCGTCAATGGACGCATTCTCTCCCCGCGGCCTGCCGCAAGAATCATGACCTCAGTAATCAAAAGGTATACCCTGTATCCACATGGCTATTTTCAATATAATCCAGGACTCTCATTAACGGAGACAGTTCTTGATAACGGGAGACAGCACTTCTTAAGTATCCCCAAACACGGGGAATATCCGCCAAATAACTCAATTTATGGTCTCGGTGGGCCAGTCTTGCAAAAATACCCACCACTTTTAAATGTCGTTGAATTCCCATCATCTCAACATCACGATAAAACTGAGAAAAGTCATTGTCTTCTAACATGTTTTCCCGTCGCAGCTCTTGCCAGTAGCGGATCAACCAATCCAACTGCTGCTCTTCAGGCCAAGCAATATAAGCATCTCTGAGTAGGGAGACCGGGTCATAAGTCAGCGGTCCGTAGACCGCATCCTGAAAATCAATAATGCCTAACCCTCCTTTATAAATCATTAGGTTACGACTATGATAATCACGATGCACCCACACCCTCTTTTGTTTCATTATACTGGCTATGATGCGATCTATCGCTTTATTTAAGGAGACGGTGAGCTCGTCACTCAGCACCATCTTTTTTTCTACCGTCACATACCAGTCGTTAAATAAAGCCATTTCATGACGCAACAATTGTTCAGAATAATCTGGAAATATTCCTGGCTGACTGTTTTTTTGGATGGGAATAAGTGCCTGCAAGGCTTGTTGATACCATAGGTTAGCCTCATCGGGATAGTGCGACACTCTCTGTAAAAACGTCTCAGTGCCAAAATCCGTTAATAATAAAAAACCCAACTCGGGTGCCTGACGAAAAATCTCAGGCACAGCTACGCCAACTTGGTACAATTGCTGTTGCACGGTGATGAAAGGACGACAATCCTCTAAGTTTGGCGGGGCATCCATCACAATAAATGACTCCCCCTGCCATGAGAATCGATAATATCGTCGATGGGAAGCATCAGCTGAGGCTGGGATAACCTCATTGGCCGAAACGGGATGGCTCTCATTGAGCCATGTCATGAGTGCCTGAAATCTCTGATCCATGTCATCCTTGATCTTCGTTGCAATAAGACTTACTTTATGAGATTTTAACAAAATTAAACAATGAATTGACTGTCTGATGCCGCCTTTTTTATTCCGTAGATTGCTCATATTGTTACTACTATTGCCATGGGAGGCTTTAGCTGAAGACAGTATTGATCATGCCCTTATACTGCAACCCGCAAAAAAATATCGTTTATCTATCCCGCCCCTCCCTGATAACGAGCAGGTTGTATTTATCCGTGGTGATCATGTGGTATCTCAAAATGGTTTTGTGGCACAAGCAGATGGGCACGCTGAAGCACGTCGCGGCAGCCTGTCTTTATTCGCTGACCACATTTACTTCAAACAACAAACCAACACCATCGATGCGACAGACCACGTTCATTTGGTCAAAGATGGGTTAATTACCGTAGACGGACCCCATGGTGTATTGAATATGGATACCCATCAAGGCTTTTTCGACAATCCAACTTTGTTTTACGCCCCAACCCCAGATCGACCCTGGGGGGCCAGGGTAAGCGCCTCCTTAATGAACTTCTTAAACGATCATCAGGAACATGGTATCAATAGTTCTTACACCACCTGCCCCATTGGACGAGACGATTGGAGTATTAATACAAGCTCCCTGGATTTAAATCAAGAAACCAACAAAGGAACCGCCCATAACGGGACCATTGATTTTATGGGCACTCCCATATTGTATGCTCCCCAGCTCACCTTCCCTCTCAATGGTTCACGTCAATCCGGGTTTTTGTCTCCGACCATTGGGGCGAGTACCAGCACCGGACAGGATTACGCTATTCCCTATTATTTTAATTTAGCGCCTAATTTTGACGACACCCTTACTCCAAGAACCATGAGTGCCAGGGGTATTCAGTTGGGGAATGATTTTCGTTACCTAGAACCCGCCTTCTCTGGTGATTTAATCACTGAAATTCTTCCTCATGATGTACAAACCAATACTTCCCGTTGGTTTTATAGCTGGAAAAATAATTACGCTATTGCACCAGGTGTTGGGGTATCCACGGACATCGAGCAAGTGTCTGACCCCAATTACTTTAACGATTTGAGTTCACTGTTGTCACCCTTGGCTTTGGCATATTTACCAAGAAACATTAACTTAACTTACAACCGTATCCCTAACTGGACCATTAATTTACAATCTATTTCATACCAAACATTATTCGGCGCCACACCTCAATACCGGATGGAGCCACAAATTAATGCCAATTATTCTAAAATCAGTGAGAGTGGAAATTACGCTATTGATGCTGTCAATCAGTACACTAACTTTGTCAGTCCGGGTTTTTACATTAATGGTAATTCTAATTACAACGGGATTGTCTACAATGCCGCACAACAATCTGTCACGAGCGCCGATCGCTTTGTGAGTTACCCCTCCATCACTTTTCCATTTCACAATAGTTATAGTTTTATTAAATTCAAAACGGGGCTTAACCTAACGCAATACAATTTAACTGAATTTGCGAATCAAGCAGGCTATCCCTCCTCAACCTTAACAAGAACGTTACCCATTACGAGCGTAGACTCGGGGCTGATTTTTGAAAGAAACGACTCTCTACTGGGTCATAGCTATACACAAACCCTGGAGCCCAGGCTTTACTACCTATATATCCCCTATCAAAATCAGTCACAGTTTCCGGTTTTTGATACTTCCTTGGCTAATTTTGACTCAACGACCATATTCTCAGAAAACCAATTTAATGGTTATGATCGAATCAATAACGCAAACCAGTTAACGGCAGCCGTCACCTCTCGGTTTATTGAACCCACCTCGCAAATTGAGGAATTAAGACTCATGGTGGGGCAACGTTTTTATTTCACACAAAATCAAGTATTGCTGCCAGGGGAAGCCGCTTACCCTTATAGCGTGTCAGACTATATTGCTGAAGCCAGTGCAAATATTAATAACAAATGGAAATTAAGCGGCACCCTTGATTTAAACGCACAAACTCATCAAACAGAACAGATTTATATTTATGGTAATTACTCACCGGCCCCAGGAAAACTAGTTAATGTTGGCTATCAAAATAATGTTAATCAATTCTTTACGATTAACCCCACGATTACGCCAGCGCAGGTGTATAACAACACCATTCAAACCTTTTCCTATTTTCCGATTCGCCAGTGGGATGTGTCTACACAATGGCCGGTGACACAACAAATATCAGTCCTCGGGCGAGTGTCCTATTCGACAATTATCAATCAAGTCATGCAAGGTTTGATGGGAATTGAGTATAATCAAGGTTGTTGGGCATTACGCTTAGTCAGTACACGATTTGCAGTGTCATCGATTCAAACCAACTCTGCATTTTTTATTCAATTAGAATTAGGAGGACTTGGTTTAGGGCAAAACCCACTGCAGTCACTACTGCTGAATATTCCAGGTTACGTTAAAACCACTACCCTTGATACCCCATGATATCTCTAAAGAAAATTTTTACTTCAGCCTTTATTTACTTATTATTGCTATATGGCTTTGCAGCAGGGGCTGTTGATAAACAACCAGCTCCCCCTGATGTGATTGATCGGATTGTGGCCGTGGTTAACTCTGACGTGATCACCTCCTCAGATTTGGCAGACAAAACCAACTTAATTGCGAAACAACTTCAACAACAAAATATTCCCTTACCAGATAAAAAAATCCTGATGCGGCAAGTATTGGAAAAAATGATCTATGACTCAGTACAAAAACAATACGCTATTGAGATGGGGCTAAACGTGGAAGACTCACAACTTGATCAAGCAATTGAAAGAATCGCTGCCAGTAATCATTTATCCGTTAAGAATTTTTACAAGCAAGTCACTACCGAAGGGGTTCCAGTTAAAAAATTTCGTGAAGAAATTCGCACTGAAATGCTGTTGGCTGAATTAAAGAAAAGAGAAGTGGATAACAAAGTTCAAGTGAGTGACAGTGAAATCAAAGCACAACTGGCCCAAGAAAAAAAATTAGGTGCCAACGCACAAGAAGAATATGAAATTGCCCATATTTATGTTGCAGTCCCGGAAAACTCTACCAGAGATCAACGCGAAGCGAGCCGAAAAAAAATAGAAAAAGCCTTAAATATTATTAAATCCGGTACAGCTTTTTCTCAAGTGGCCGCCAGTTATTCAGATGCGCCCGATGCACTTCAAGGTGGGAACTTAGGCTGGCGTCCCTCATCTCGCCTTCCCGTTCTGTTTGTAGAAGCCTTACAAACCATGCATGCAGGCGATGTGAGTAAGATCTTAGAAACCTCCAACGGTTTTCATTTGATTCAATTATTAGATGTTCGCGGTGGCGCTAGTGCCAAAAAAATAACTCAGTATCATGTCCGTCAGATCCTCGTGAAAGTCAATCCAGGGCAAGAAGCGGAAGCCAAAAGAAAGATTTTTTCCCTCTATGATCGTTTACGGGGTGGGGAAGACTTTGCCAAAGTAGCCAGCTTGGCCTCCGAAGATGACAGTCGGAACAACGGGGGCGACGTGGGTTGGATTACAGCAGGAGAGACCCTGCCGGAGTTTGAAAAAGAACTGGTCCCTCTTCATGTTGGCGACATCAGTCAACCCTTTCAAACCGCCTTGGGTTGGCATATTGTTCAATTGGTGGGTGAGCGACAAAATGATACGTCTCTGGAAGGACGTATGGCAGCTATTAGACAAGGCATTACCGCCCGTAAAACCGATGAATTGTTCGATGAATGGGTTCGCCAACTCAGGGATAATGCCTACGTCGATATAAGAACCGATGACTACTAAATATAATAAACGGATTGCCCTATCAGTGGGCGAACCCGCAGGGATAGGACCTGATCTCGCCGTATTATTAGCCCATCAAGCTCAGTGTGAGGCCCAACTGATTTTTTGCGCTGACCAGCACTTACTGAGCTCACGGGCCGCCCTGTTAGGCATCCCATTCGATTACGAGGAATTTGATCCTCATCATAGCGAACAATGCCAGGGAGCCGTTTACGTATGGCATCATCCTCTGAAATCCCCTGTGACACCAGGGCAACTGAACAGCGCTAATGCCCCTTATGTGTTAGAAGCCCTCAATAGTGCGGCGGAGTTAACCGCGCAGGGCATAAGCCACGCTTTGGTTACGGGTCCCATTCAAAAAAGCATTATCGAAGAGGCTGGAATTCCGTTTACTGGCCACACAGAATATTTGGCACATAAATTTACTGTCCCTAAAGTGGTCATGCTGTTAGAGGGAGGCCATCTTCGGGTAGCTTTGGCCACCACTCATTTACCGTTAAGTTGCGTTGCCAGCGCCATTACAGAAGAGGATTTGTTTTCAACTATACAAATCCTTCATCAGGGATTAATTCATCGCTTTGGGATCCCGCAGCCAACTATTAAGGTTGCTGGCCTCAACCCTCATGCAGGTGAGAATGGTCACTTGGGCCTTGAGGAAATCACCATTATCTCTCCCGTGATAGAACGCTGCCGTGCATTGGGGCAACATATTGACGGCCCCTTCTCTGCCGATACTCTCTTTCTTGATGAGGCACTTCAAGGAGTGGACTGTGTTCTTGCCATGTATCATGATCAAGGCCTCCCTGTATTAAAAACCAAAAGCTTTGGTCAGGGCGTGAATATTACTCTGGGCTTACCTATCATTCGCACATCCGTTGATCATGGAACCGCTTTGTCACTGGCTGGCAAAAAAGAGAGCTTGATTGACACGGGCAGCTTAAAACAAGCCATTGACACCGCTTTATCCATGCAAACATAATGGCCAGGCATATTCCTCGAAAGCGCTTTGGGCAACATTTTTTGGTGGATCAATCTGTTATTAAACAGATTATTCTAGCCAGCCATCTCAAGCAAACCGATCATGTCATTGAAATTGGCCCAGGCTTAGGAGCGCTCACTCATCCCTTATTGGCCGAGTTAAATCATCTCACCATCATTGAACTCGATAGAAACTTAATTGACTATTGGCAACAACAAACCCAATACAAGGATAAGTTATCCATTATTGACAGCGATGTACTGGCGGTCAATTTTAAAGAGTTCCCACAGGGTTATCGTCTCTTTGGAAACCTCCCCTATAATATTTCCACCCCCTTACTGTTTCACTTAAATGATGGTGCCACTCAATGGCAGGACGCTCATTTTATGCTTCAAAAAGAAGTGGTCGATCGCTTGACGGCGTTACCCAATTGCGGAGACTACGGACGTTTAACGGTGATGATGTCCTACCGCTATAATCTGGAGCATTTGTTTGATGTGCCGCCCGAAGCCTTTGATCCCCCACCAAAAGTGATGTCTGCTATGGTCAGACTAATGCCCAAACCCGCAGAGCAACTCACTGCACACAATGAGAAACATTTTGAAAAACTGGTGATGACAGCTTTTTCTCAAAGAAGGAAAATGCTTCGCTCAACGCTTAAAGGTTGGGTGAGTGACCACCAATGGCGCGAGCTCGGAATGGATTCTCAGCGTCGTGCTGAAACGCTGAGCTTAGAAGAGTTTATTAATATGTCTAATTATTTGTGCGATACAGATTAAGAAAATTATTCAGTAGCTGATGCCCCTGTTCCGTTAGAATGGATTCAGGATGAAACTGGACCCCCTCTAATGGATAGTGGATATGTTTTAAGCCCATGATTTCTCCATCCTGGGTCCAGGCGGTCACTGTTAACTCAGCAGGTAACGATTCCCTCTCAACAGCTAACGAATGATAACGAGTGGCCTTCATGGGATTGGGAAGATCCGTAAAAACTCCTTGATGCTGATGAAAGATGGGGGAGACTTTACCATGCATCACAGTCTTAGCATGAATCACCTTACCACCCAAGGCCTCGCCAATGGCTTGATGACCTAAACACACACCCAGGATGGGGATGTGTCCAGCTAATTGACGAATCACTTCCACGGATATACCCGCTTCCTTGGGGCTACAGGGACCAGGGGAGATCACGATATAACTTGGCTTGAGTTGAATGACCTCTTGCAGAGTGATGTCGTCATTTCTTTTGACCAAGACTTCCTCACCTAATTCACCAAAATACTGGACTAGGTTATAGGTGAACGAATCATAATTATCAATCATTAACAGCATAGGTTTTTCAATCACTAAATAGGGTCGGGCCGCAGTGAGGATTTGGTTCTAGGTAGAATATGTCCTTCACCATCAAAAATATCAGTTCCATTATTACGATGCCATTCTTTGATACCAGACCACACCTCATCAGCGGTTTCCGCGTACCAAAAAAGATTCAAATCTTCTTGATCAATATTGCCATATTCCAATAGCCGTTCAAAGTTAACCACCTCACGCCAATAACTCTCACCCACTAACACAATGGGAATGGGGGCAATTTTTCTGGTTTGAATGAGGGTTAATGCGCCAAACAACTCATCTAAGGTGCCATAGCCTCCAGGCACTGCCACCAAGGCGACTGCGCGTTTCATAAAATGCAATTTACGCAAAGCAAAATAGTGAAACTGAAAACATAACCCCGGTGTGATATAGGGATTGGGGTACTGCTCTCTGGGCAGGGTAATGTTTAAGCCCACGGTGCGAGCCCCCACCTCAAAGGCTCCTCGGTTAGCCGCCTCCATGCCACCGGGGCCCCCTCCTGTCATAATGACTAAACTTGAATCCTGCGGTCCATGACCTGACTGCCCCACTAATCGACCTAACTGACGAGCCACTTCATAATACCGTGACAATCCAACCTGTTTTTCCGATAGACGGACCTCTTGTTGTAAAGCCGAATTAGTAGGGTCGGCTGCCAATTTGGATAAGATTAACTCGTGATCCATTTTAGCCACTCTCTCGTCTTTTAAGCGAGTACTGCCAAACACCACAATCGCATGATGAATGCCATAGGCATTCATGGTGGCCTCAGCTTTGGTGTAATCCAATTGCAAACGAACGCCTCTTAACTCGTCTTCATGGATAAAGGACACATCACGATCAGGCTCAACATAGGAGGGATTATCCATAATCTCCTGTTGGCGTCGCTTTAACTCCTCAGCCTGCTGAATGCTTACCGGATGCTCCCATGGCAGAGGGCATACTCTCTCTAGTCTACGGGGGGGGGTCGGGATCCCTTTAGAGTGGTCTTGATGAGAGTTATCTGTCATGGCGAGTTAAGTCCTTGTTCTGCTAATTGAGCCGCTTTGTGAACGGCACGGGACTTATTAACCGTTTCTTGCCATTCGTTGGCCGCTTCGGAATCTGCGACAATTCCACCGCCTGCTTGGACATATAACACTTCGTCCTTAATCACTGCCGTGCGAATGGCTATAGCTAAATCCATATTTCCCGAATAATCAAGATACCCCACCGCCCCACCATATACCCCTCGGCGCAGTGGCTCCAATTCATCAATAATTTCAAGGGCACGAATCTTCGGCGCGCCACTTAAGGTGCCTGCCGGAAAAGTGGCTTTTAAGACATCCATGGCCTTCAAACCTGGTTTGAGCTTCCCTTCCACATTTGAGACAATATGCATGACGTGGGAGTAACGCTCAATCACCATTTTTTCTGTAACGATCACCGACCCCGTCTGAGCAATCCGACCCACGTCATTGCGACCCAAGTCCATTAACATAATATGCTCGGCAATTTCTTTGGGATCATTTAACAAATCCCTGGCCAAATCGTCATCCTCAAGCTCGTCTTGCCCACGAGGCCTTGTGCCAGCAATAGGTCTTAAGGTGACTTTATCCTGTTCTAGGCGCACTAAAATTTCCGGCGAGGCTCCCACCACATAAAAGTCACCCATGTTGTAATAGAACATATAGGGCGACGGGTTAAGTCTTCTGAGGGCCCGATATAAGGCCAAGGGCTTGGCTGTAAAGCTTCGATGCATACGACGGCTCAACACCACCTGCATAATATCGCCTGCTGTAATGTAATCAAGTGCTCGTTTGATGGCGCTCTCATGCCATTGCTGATCGGTGTCGTTAAGTAATTCCTCTGACTCGCTGATCAGTAACTCCGGTAATACTGGCGGTTTTTTAAGTTCCAGAGATAACTCGTCTAAGCGTTTTACCGCTTGTTCAAAACCCTGCGGATGCGCGGCGTTAGCATAAACAATTAAGTGCAACTGCCCTGACAGATTATCAATCACCACTAACTCAGTGGTCACTAACAAGAGAATATCAGGTGTTCCGATATCATCCTCTTTCCAACCCTGACTCAACCGGGGTTCAATGTAGCGAATAATGTCATGGCCGAAATAACCGGCTAAGCCCCCACAAAAACGGGGTAACGATTTAATGGGAGCGGCTTTATATTGTCCCTGGTAATGTTCAATAAAATCCAGGGGATTCTCAACAGTTAAGGTCTCTGTGGCCATCCCTTCAGTTTCAATGACCACTTGGTATTGGGTCACTCGAATACGTTTTTGAGCAGGTAAACCAATGAAAGAATAGCGACCAAAGCGCTCCCCCCCATGCACTGACTCCAACAAAAAAGTATAAGGAGCTTGGGCCAATTTGGCGTAGACGGAAAGGGGGGTATCCAAATCAGCCAATTGCGTTTTCACAACAGGAATTAAGTTATATCCTGATTGACTTAAGGCAATAAACTCATCTTTTGTCATCGACTCAACTCTTTGCGCATAGCAGAAATAGTTGCAAGATAATCTGGCGTATTAAATATTGCCGATCCCGCAACAAACGTATCGGCTCCAGCCTCTTTGATGGCATGAATATTATCCACCTTCACGCCACCGTCTATTTCTAACAAAATATCATGTCCCGATTGATTGATTCGAGATCTCACTTCACGTAATTTATTTAAGGCTTCAGGAATAAAAGACTGGCCACCAAAACCTGGATTCACTGACATAATGAGGATTAAATCCAATTTATCCATAACATGATCTAAGTAACTAAGGGGAGTGGCGGGATTAAACACCAACCCTGCCCGACATCCTTGATCATGGATCAGACCAATTGTCCGGTCAATATGTTCACTGGCCTCAGGATGAAAACTGATAATTCCGGCCCCCGCTTTAGCAAAGTCTGGAATAATACGATCCACCGGTTTGACCATTAAATGCACATCAATCGGAACCGTGGCGTAGGATCGAATCGCTTCACAGACCAAGGGGCCAATAGTCAAGTTTGGGACATAGTGATTATCCATCACGTCAAAGTGAATTAAGTCAGCTCCCGCTTGGATAACCTCGGTAACCTCCTGTCCCAGTTTAGCAAAATCGGCAGACAACAAACTCGGTGCAATCTTATAAGACATCTTCTCTCCCCCTAAAATTATTGATCTGGGTTTTATTCTATCAGAGTGTGCACTTCGCTTCAGAGACGCTGTGATATTCTTTTTTTAATTTTTAAA
>VFSW01002734.1_pt1 | contig 26564 bp, 26 predicted proteins | sample 5358111 | NCBI WGS metagenome assembly VFSW01 (sample SAMN11554181, study PRJNA540505) | mine drainage metagenome | isolation source: sediment from site ElyBrook_90M | place: USA: Ely Copper Mine, Vershire, VT | collected 2017 | reverse complement strand
ATCAGGCAGGCAGTGTCTGCGGTGCAGGACTTTCCGGAAAACCGAGCTCAACCATCGGTTTTGAGAAACGCTGGAATCCGGCCTTGTCGATGGACAAAGCTGCTTTCATCGAGGCGCTGATTCATGAAATCCCGCCGCGCCCTGCCGAAATGGACAGGATGGTTGCGGCGAATATCGCTGCCTGACGATGATGCACGATAATTTATCCCACGGCATTCGCGCCAATCTTGACCAGTTTCTGCATCAACTGCTGCAAGTCATGCTGGTGGGTTTCACCATCGGCATGATGCGCACGGTGGTGCCGGCGCTGTCAGAATCCGAATTCGGCGTCCCCAAGAATTCCTTCATGCTGCTGACGGCTTTTGTGGTGGCCTTTGGCCTCGTGAAGGGCACGCTCAATTTTGTGGCCGGCCGATTATCGGAACGCATCGGTCGCAAGAAGGTTTTGCTGCTGGGTTGGACTGCCGCCATACCTATTCCCTTGCTTGTTTATTTCGCACCCTCGTGGAGCTGGATCGTCGCAGCTACCGTTCTGCTCGGCATCAACCAGGGACTCACCTGGTCGATGACGCAAAATGCCAAGCTCGACATCACGCGTCCCGATCAGCGTGGATTGATCATCGGACTGAATGAGTTTGCAGGCTATGTAGGACTGGCGTTGGCCGGCATCATCACCGCCTATCTGGCTACCACACTAGGCGCACGTACCGGACTGCTGATCTTCGGTATGACAACGATATCGCTCGCTATCTTGCTCACGCTGGTTTGGGTAAAGGACACTTTACCCTGGGCCAAGCTTGAGGCCGCAAAGCACGCCAGCGCAGCTCCCACAAGCATGAAGCCGCGCTATCCCGCCAACATCAGTGCCAAACCAACAACCTGGGAAGTGTTCACACTGGTCTCGTGGCGCGACAAACGCCTGGCTGCGATCAGCCAGGCCGGGCTGGTCGAAAAATTCGTCGATGCGCTGGTATGGGTGTTCTATCCCCTGTTTCTGTACCAGCACGGTCTCTCACTGCCCAATGTCGGCTGGGTTGTCGGCATATATGGATTCGTATGGGGCGGCTCGCAATTTTTCACAGGCAAACTGTCCGACCATATCGGACGCCATAAACCCAACGTGTGGGGCATGTGGATATGCGGTGCCGGCGTTGCAATGATGTTGTTGAACGAAGGCATGGCGTGGTGGTCGTTCTCAGCTGCCGTCACAGGTTTTGGCATGGCATTGCTGTATCCGAATCTCTCTGCCGCCATCGCGGACATTTCCCATCCGAACTGGCGCGGATCGGCAATCGGCATATATCGTTTCTGGCGCGATCTGGGTTACGGCATCGGTGCACTGGGACTGGGTATCACCGCGCATTTCAGCGGCACGGTAGACACCGCATTCTGGTTCGTGGCGATATCCATGTTTATCTCCGGCGGCATACTCTGGCTTCTCGGTGAAGAGACACACCCGCGCATCAATCCAACGATACCAGGGGGATAAGTCATGAAACAAATCACGACCATCGGTTACGCTGTGCTGACGCCATTTGGATTACTGCATAATGCCAAAACTGAATCCTGGTACTTGCGCAAATAGTGCCGAGCGATGTGTGAACTCTTTGGCATGTCCTCCTCACAACCGCTGAACATGGCACGGGAACTTGGCGAGTTTCGTTTGCATGGCGGAGAGGTGGCGGACAATCCAGACGGTTGGGGGATTGCCTCGTGGGAGAGCGGCGCGTTTCATCTTTGCAAGGAGCCGACCCCGGCGCATCAGAGTGAGCTGTTCGCGCAACTGGGCGAAAGCACACATTCCAGTTTATTCATTGCGCATGTCCGCAAGGCGAGTTTTCCTCCTGTCATCGACATGAGTAATACACATCCGTTTCAGCGATTGTGCTGCGGCAAGGAATGGGTGTTTGCCCACAATGGCATGGTGCCGGACATCGTGGAAATTGAATTGTCCAGCAACAATCCTGTCTGCTGCCCAACTGGCAGAACGGACTCTGAATATGCTTTTTGCCATTTGCTGGGTGGGATTGCGCAGCATTTAAACGGCTTGCCTGCCGTTGACCCAACTGCCTGGTTCGAAAATCTGGCAGCCGTGAGCGGGCTGATTGCTTCTCTCGGGAAGTTTAACTTTCTGATGTCAGACGGGGAGCATTTGGTCGCATACGGGCATGACCGACTTCATTATCTGGAGCACTTACGTTCAGCCACATCCGATGGCATTCCTGTCAGCAGCGTTTTAGTTGCCACCGAACCTCTGGACATGAACGCAGCGTGGACCGCCTTCCAGCCGGGGGAGTTGCGCCTTTATCGTTCTGGCAAAATGATAGAGCGTATGATGACTCAGCCGATACACCTTAACATCTCAAATAACGCCAACACCTAGAACAGGAAAACTCATATGTTCAGAGGTCGTCGCAATGTTCTGCTTCTGGCATTCAGTCAGGCACTGATGCTGTCAGCCATCGTGATGTCGATGGCGCTTGGTGCTATTCTCGGCGGCAATCTTGCACCAGACAAAGGTTACGCTACGCTGCCGATTGCGGTGATGGTGATCGGCACGGCAATCGCATCATTGCCTGCCGCCATCCTGATGCGTCGCTTTGGTCGACGCGCGGGCTTTCTGACTGGAGCAGCTCTTGGATTGGCAGGCAGCCTGTTGTGCGCGTTCGCACTTCAGCAGCAATCGTTCGCGCTGTTCATCATGGGACATCTGCTGTTGGGCAGCTACCAAGGCTTTGCCAACTACTACCGTTTTGCCGCTGTGGAGGCTACCGACGCAAGCCATGCAAGTCGTGCGATCGCCTGGGTTATCGCAGGAGGCGTCGTCGCCGCGTTCCTTGGTCCGCAACTGGGGCAGTGGGGACGAGACTGGATGGCAGGCAGTCTGTTCGTCGGCTCCTACCTCGCACAGGGAATGCTCAGCCTGACCGCGTTTGCAATACTTACACAGGTCCAGCTCAAACCTGTCGCAGTAGCCGACTCCGACACTGCTCGCCCTTTACGGGAGATACTTGCACAACCTGTGTTGCGGGCGTCCATTTTTGGGGCTGCAATCGGCTATGCCGTGATGATCATGGTGATGACCGCAACACCGCTGGCAATACTGGGTTGCGGTTTGCCAGGATCGAACGTCACACCGGTCATCCAGTGGCACGTCGTTGGGATGTTCGCACCTTCATTTTTTACCGGCTCATTGATCAAGCGTTACGGTGCGCCGCGCATCATGCAGATCGGTTTCGCGCTTCTGCTGGGTAACGTCGTTATTACCCTGCTCGGGATAGCGCTCCTCAATTTTCTGTCGGCGCTCATCCTGCTGGGTGTGGGATGGAACTTCGCTTTCATCGGCGGCACAACGCTGCTCACCCAAACGTATCGCCCATCCGAGCAACTGAAAGTCCAGGCGATCAATGAGTTCGCAGTCTTCGGCCTGGTCGCCATAGCGACACTCTCTGCCGGATGGCTCTATGATCGCTTTGGCTGGGTTACGCTGAATCTGACGGCAGTGCCTTTTCTTGTTGTTGCATTACTGTCAACGCTGATCATCGAGCGGCGACAGCGCCAACATTACTACGAATGCCGACTTCGACCGTAAACGCATAGGAGACACGACATGATGAACAATTGGAATGGTTTTATTGGGTGGGGAATGGGCTTTGGTTTTATATTCATGCTGCTGTTCTGGGGGCTGATCCTTCTTGGAATCGCGACGCTGATCAGATGGCTGATGACATTGTCGTCGCCAAATCGCAACTCGCGCGACAAGTCGCCGTTGGATATCGTGCAGGAGCGCTATGCACGCGGCGAAATCGACCGTGAGGAATATGAGCAGAAAAAACGCGATCTTGAGCGATGAGCACATGAAATGGCGTTCACCGGCCGCGTGGACGGCGCATAAGTAAATAAGCAGCGGGGATGATGAACATCGACAGCAGGGGTGCGGTGATCATGCCGCCCACCATCGGGGCGGCGATACGCTGCATGATTTCCGAGCCTGTCCCGCTGCCCAACATAATCGGCAATAGTCCTGCGATGATCACCGCAACGGTCATTGCCTTGGGTCGCACGCGCAATACTGCACCCTCGCGAATCGCACCCAGCAAATCCGCCAGTTCAGTTTTCCCTTCGCGTATCCGTTCACCCCAGGAATTCTTGAGATAAAGCAGCATGATCACGCCGAACTCTGCCGCCACACCAGAAAGCGCGATGAAACCCACGCCGCTTGCCACCGACAAATTGTAGCCCAGTATCCACATGAACCAGACGCCGCCTGCCAGCGCGAATGGCAGCGTCGCCATGATGAGCAAAGCTTCGCCAAAACTTCCGAACGTAAGATACAGCAATACAAATATAATCATCAGCGTCGCCGGCACGACAATTTTCAGTTTCGCTTTTGCGCGTTCCATAAACTCGAACTGCCCGGACCATGCAACCGAGTAGCCCGGCGGCAACTTCACCTCTTTGACCACTGCCGCCTGCATGTCATGCACGGTTGAACTGAGATCGCGTCCTTGTATGTCCACATACACCCAGCCTGACAGGCGCGCATTTTCGGTTTTCAGCATAGTCGGGCCGTCGCTGATATGAATTGCCGCCACATCACCCAGACTGATCTGCGCGCCGCGCTCGGTCTGTATCGGCAGATGTCGCAGGTTTTCGAGGGAGTCGCGGATTTCGCGCGGATAGCGCACATTGATCGGAAAGCGCTGTAAGCCCTCAACGGTCTCGCCGATGTTCTCGCCCCCGATCGCGGAAGACACGATGCTTTGCACATCCGCGACATTCAGTCCGTAACGTGCAGCGGCATCGCGGTCGATATCCACATCAATATAACGCCCGCCGGTCAGCCGCTCCGCAAGTGCTGACGAAACACTGGGCACAGATTTCACCGCGCGCTCAATCGCTGCCGTCAACCGATCGATCTCGGCCAGATTCGTGCCAGCCACCTTGATGCCCACCGGACTCTTGATGCCGGTGGCGAGCATGTCGATGCGGTTTTTAATCGGCGGCACCCAGATGTTCGTCAACCCGGGCACCTTCACGATGCGGTCTAATTCTTCGATCAGCTTCTTCTGCGTCATGCCGGCTCGCCATTGTGGGCGCGGCTTAAAATGTATCGTGGTCTCGAACATTTCCAGCGGGGCAGGATCAGTCGCCGTCTCGGCACGACCCGCCTTGCCGAACACGCTGTCCACTTCCGGCACCGTCTTGATGAGCCTATCGGTCTGCTGCAACAACGCTGAGACATTCCCTGCACTGATACCCGGCAGCGCGGTCGGCATATACAGCAGATCGCCTTCATCGAGCGGCGGCATGAACTCGCCGCCCAATCGACTGACAGGCCAAAGCGTCGCAATTGCCAACAAGATCGCTACCAGCAGTATCGTCTTGGGCCGGCGCAGCACGATATCCAGCAAGGGGCGATAGAGATTGATCAGAAACCGGTTGAGCGGATTCTTCTGTTCATCTGGGATGTTGCCCCGAATCAAATAGCCCATCAGCACCGGGATCAGCGTGACCGAAAGTCCTGCCGCAGCGGCCATCGCATAGGTCTTGGTGAAGGCCAAAGGCGAGAACATCCTTCCTTCCTGGGCTTCAAGCGTAAACACCGGAATGAATGACAGCGTGATGATCAGCAGCGAAAAAAACAGCGCAGGCCCGACTTCCGCGGCAGCATCCGCAATCACCTCCCATTGGGTGCTGCCCGAAAGTGTTTGGCCGGGATGGGCGTGCTTCCACGCTTCGATATGCTTGTGCGCGTTCTCTATCATCACAACTGCCGCATCGACCATGGCGCCAATCGCAATCGCGATGCCGCTCAGCGACATGATGTTCGCGTTCACTCCCTGGTAGCGCATGATGATAAAGGCCGCGAGTATGCCCAGCGGCAACGACACGATGGCAACCAGCGCCGAGCGCAGGTGGAAAAGAAATATTGCGCACACGATCGTGACGACAATGAACTCCTCTATTAATTTGTCGGTCAGGTTATCGATTGCGCGATCGATGAGTCCTGAACGATCATAAGTCGGGACGATTTCGACGCCGGGCGGCAGACTGGCTTTAAGCGTTGCCAGTTTGGCTTTCACGGCCTGAATCGTCTGTAGCGCATTTTTTCCTGAGCGCATCACGATCACGCCGCCCGCCACTTCACCCTCGCCGTTCAGCTCGGCAATGCCGCGCCGCATCTCGGGCCCGATCTCTATGCGTGCCACATCGCCAAGACGCACCGATACGCCGGTTGCAGTCGTCATCAGCGGGATCTTGCGAAAATCAGCTAGCGTCTTCAGATAGCCGGAAGCGCGCACCATGTATTCGGCCTCACCCAGTTCAAGTACCGAGCCGCCCGCTTCCTGATTGGCACGGCCTATCGCGTCTATCACCCGGCCTTGGGTGATGTTGTAAGCGCGCAATCGTTCAGGATCAAGCACGACCTGATACTGGCGCACCATGCCGCCGATACTGGCCACTTCCGACACATTGGGCACCGTCTTCAACTCATACTTCAAGAACCAGTCCTGCAGTGCGCGCAGCTGGGAAAGATCAAGCTTGCCGCTGCGATCGACCAGCGCATATTCATACACCCAGCCGAGTCCGGTCGCATCCGGCCCCAGCGTGGCACGCGCTTGTTGCGGCAGGCGCGATTGCACCTGATTCAGGTATTCGAGCACGCGTGAGCGCGCCCAATACGGATCGGTGCCATCTTCGAACAGCACATAGACGAACGAATCACCGAAGAAGGAATATCCGCGCACGGTCTTCGCTCCCGGCACCGACATCATGGTCGTCGTCAAAGGATAGGTCACCTGGTTTTCGATGATCTGCGGCGCCTGCCCTGGCCAGGTCGTGCGTATGATGACCTGCACATCGGACAGGTCCGGCAATGCGTCAAGCGGTGTTTTGGCTAGCGACCAGATGCCCCATGCGGCCAGCATCAGCGTGGCAAGCAACACCAGAAAGCGGTTGGCAATCGACCAGCGTATCATCCGTGCGATCATGGCATGCCCTTCATCGCCTTGGAAATTGAGACGATTTCATATTCGCCATCTGCAACAAGTTTGATCTCGAAGTCCACGCGATCGCCTGTCTTGATACCTTGAGGCAGACCGCTTGAGGAAAGCTTGAAACTCATGGTCATTGCAGGCCATTGCAGACTGGGAATCGGGCCATGCGAGATGGTGATCTCATCCTTGTCGATAGCCTCGACACGGCCTGTGCCGTGATGCGTTGGCACTGCAACTTGCGCATGAAGATTGCTGCCCATGCGTAACGCCGTGCCTGTGAGGCTCGCTTCCGAATCGATCAGAAACTGGCCTGAAACCACGACTTTCTGCCCTGCTGACAATCCCTTCAAGATTTCCGTCTGGCCATTATTTTCACGACCCGTCTCAATATCTACCGGGGAAAACTTGCCCTCACCCTGCGCCACGATCACCACACTGCGTCGACCTGTTTTTATCACCGCCTCGCTCGGGATCAGCAATACATCACGGCGCGCATGGTTTGAGAAATTCACCGTAGCGAACATGCCAGGCACAAGCTGCCTGGTATTGACCAGCTCTATCCGGGTTTTTATGGTGCGGGTCACAGGATCGACATCGGGCAGAACCGCGTTGACCTTACCCCTGAACACGACACCTGGCAGCGCAGGCGTGCGCACTTCGACAGCGTTGCCGGGGTGCACCTCTGCCATCGCAGCTTCCGGCACTTCGGCATTGACCCACACCGTATCCAGTCCATTGATGCGGAACATCAGCGCACCAGCAGCAACTGTCATGCCCTCGCGTATGCCAAGCTCTGCGATCACGCCGCTCACGGGTGCTGCAACAACCAGCCGCGCCTGAACCTTGCCGGTCGATTCAACCAGATGCATCTGATCATCCGACATGCCTGCCAGCCGCATGCGCTGGCGTGCAGCGCTAATCAAATCCCGTCCCACTTTACTGTCTTCCAGAGCCGCTAGTCGTTTCGCAGTCAGAAAATCTTCCTGCGCTGCGATCCAGTCGGGCACATACAGTTCCGCGAGCGCTTGCCCCTTGCGCACAGGGTCGAGCGTCGCGCTGACGTAGAGCTTTTCAACATAGCCGCTGGCGCGTGCCTGCAGCACGACCAATTCACGTTCGTTGTAAGCGATGTTGCCGACCACTTCGATGCTGGAATTAAGATTACCCCTAGTGGCTTCAGCGATACGAATACCAAGATTTTGCTGAACACGCGGGCTGATTGATACTTTTCCGTCATCGCCAGTCCCCTCGGCATAGACCGGCACCAACGGCATGTCCATATAGGGCGATTTGCCGGGCTTGTCGAAGCGCTGGTCGGGTTTCATCGGATCCTGCCAATACAGCACAGTCCTGCCTGTTACCGGAGGGGTCGCTGCCTTGCCTGCAACAGGTGCCATGCTCTGCCGCAAGCCAATGCGATAACCGATGTAGCCTGTTGTAGCGATGACACTGAGTGCAAAAAAAATTAAAAATATCGTTTTGGTTTTCATGGCGCATCCTTTTCTGGCGCAGTGTGCCCGGCGTCCTCATGCAAAAAGTGGAAGTTAAGTTGTGCCCACAGGCGTGCTGCTTCCGCTTCCATTTGCAACGCCTGCAAACGCACATCGACTTCGTTGCGGCGGGCAACAAGCACATCGTTCAACGAAGCTTTTCCGCTGCGGTATGCCGACATTGCCGCTTCGCTGCGTTCTGTCGATAGCGGCACCAGTTCATGTTCCAATCGCGTTTGTCGCTCGCGTGCGCTATCCCATTCGGCAATCATCGTTCTCACCTCGGCAATCGCTGCACGCATGGCTTCTTCTCGCTGTGCGCGGATTTGTTCAGTCTGTGCAAGCTTGGCTGCCACGTCTCGATCCTGGCGATTTGCCTGGTCCCATTGCAATGGGACCGAGAACCCGATCGAAGCCATATTGGAATACTGCGGACCACGCTGCCCATAAGACAAGTCCACGCTCCAGTCGGATTGCTTGTTAACCTCGGCCAAGCGTGCGTCGGTTGCAGCCAGTTCTTCCTGTTTTGCCAACACGAGAATTTCCGGATGCATCGCAACATGTTTTTCAAGCGCACCGGTATCGATCGGAATATGGTCGATCGCGGGCTTCTCGGCAAGCGGAAGATCCCCCGGTTCACCGACTTGACGCACCAGCGCTATTTTCGCGGTGCGCACCTTGCGTGCAATCTCGCTGGCTCTATCCTGCAAGCCCAGCAATGCTGCTTGGGCAGCCAGCACATCGGACTGGCTGCCGCGACCCGCCCGGTAGTTGGTTTGAGCCGCGTCGATTTCACCCTGCGCCTGCCGGATTTCTTCGCCTACCAATGTTGCACTTGCTTCCGAATAGTAACGGTCCAGCCAGGCCACTGCGGTGTCACGCCTGATGATCATGGCCATCGCGGTTTTTTCAGCGATGACCTTGTCGGCCTCACGCTGATAATGTTCACCGCGCAGCCGTTTCTTTTCTCCGCGCGTAAACTCCTGAGACACACCTATGGTGCGCTGGGTCATGAAATCCTGGCTGATGCTGAACTGATCCGCCCCGTTGACCGGAATATTTTCAATGCCGACGCGCAATACCGGGTCGGGGTTTTGCGCCGCCGAGACCGCCATGTCGCGATCCGCCGCCACGGCAGCATCTTGTCCGGCCAACTGGCGTGAGCGCTCGACGGCCAGTCGTTGAGCATCGATCAACGTCAGTTGTGCAGCTGCGGACAGCGGGGCTAGCATTGCAAACGCACTGATGCAAAAAATGATCCGACCGGCACGATTCAGCGCTGTTCTTCCAAAACCATATAAAAATGTATGCATAAAACCTCCAGACAAAAATCACCGTTACCGGCATGCCTATTTGATGGATATGCGCGTGACCACATAATTGCCGCCCAATTGAACAAGCTCGAAGTCGACCACATCACCGGCCTTGATACCTTTGGCTAACGCCGCACCCTTCAACTTGAAGCTCATGGTCATCGCGGGCCAGTTGAGCGATGCAATCGGCCCATGCGACAAAGTCACCATTCCGGTGTCAATTTTTTTGACGGTACCCGTGCCGCGATGAACGATAGCTGCCGCGTCCGTCTGCTTGCTTTTCATCTCCATGCCGGCATCTGCGATAACAACCGGTGTGCTGGCATCAGAAGCCTGCGCAAAAAACATCGACCCTGCCGCGACGGCTATCAAAGAAACAAATTTAAAATGATTTAATTGAGTCACCCTGCACAGGCGAAAAGAGGCTAAGGAAATAGCTGCTAAGTGTTTCATGATGTTCTCCGGAATTTGAAAATAGACGCGCCGCTGCTTCGCAAGGCGCAAACAAGTCAAAGGGGAGAACGGCTAATTCAGCAGCCGGAGAAAACGCAGATAGGGGGGAGGCCCTGCAGTGGCGGTGGGCTGGTCAGATATTTCGAAGCTGACGACATCCGCAACAGTGAGCAACGGCACACATGAGGAAAGAATGGCCGGTGAAAAAACCGGCAGATCAAGGGTAAGCTTCAGTGCATCTGAATTCTGCGCACAGTGTTTTGTACATAACTGCTGGTCTGGTGCACTGTGTTCCGTACAGGGCGCACCGGCTGTCTTCATCTGCATTGCCGCTTGAGGGTGTGGCAATGCATCTGTAACCAGGCAGCCGGCTGCAGCCACTTTGATCTGGATGAACAGCAGCGCAAACAAAAGCCACCACGACACCTTCTGTTTCGATGTCGCGGACAACCTGCAGCATGTCGATGAATTGCTCATGAGGCAGACTATAACACTATTCCACTGGACGGTTAAGTCGCTCAAACAGTCGATCCATTTCAACGAGGGTAGCTGAAATTCTTACATGAACGAATGCACCAGACTAACCCACGCTCATCCGAACCTCTTCAAAGTGATCGCAAATCACCCGGCATATCGATGTCATGAAAAATTCCGCTGTCATTGATCGTGATATCAACGACTGCATCTCGTTCCAGCAATCGTCTGGCTCCTGTGTCGCCATTAAGCTCAAAAAGTTCATCGCGGTAACACGAAGAAAATCCAACCGGGTGACCGCGCCTGCCATCGAAGAAAGGGGCTGCCAGCTTTGCACCAGCCAGGAGTGCAATTCGCACGCCCGAAATCGCGGAAACCGGCACAGCAGGCATATCGGCCAGCCCCACCAGCCAGCCTGCTGCATCAGGATTCGCACGCACGCCACAGATGAGACTTGCTGCCATGCCCTGCGCAGCATTTTCACATACCACCCAGCGTATTTGCGCTGACCTGTTTAGGCCCAGCGCAGTTTCAATCTTGCTGCAAAATATTTCTGCCCCCGGCCTCACCACCACACTGACATGTGTAAATATCTCCAGCCATGGCAGAAGACTGTGCGCGGCGAGCGGCAATGTCACGCCGTGCCGCGTCAGCGAATGCAGCAGCTTGTCCGAACCGAAGCGACTGGAAGCGCCTGCCGCCAGCACGACGGCTACAATGTCATCCGACTCAGGCAAAGTTTTCCTGATCGAACGGCATGCGGCGCAGACGTTTGCCGGTCAACTTGAACAGCGCGTTGGCCACCGCCGGCGCAATCGGCGGCGTGCCCGGCTCGCCGATACCGGAAGGCGGCTCGCTGCTCGCCACGATATGCACCTCTACTTGCGGCATTTCAGAATAACGCAGCGGCGGATAGTCGTTAAAATTGGATTGCATCACGCGCCCTTTTTCCAGTGTGATCGCGCCGTGCAACGCCGCAGAGAGCCCGAAAACGATCGCGCTTTCGATCTGCTGATGCACGCCGTCCGGGTTGACGACCTGACCGCAATCCACCGCAGCGATCACGCGATGCACGCGGGCCTTACCATTTTCCAGCGACACCTGAGCGACCTGTGCCACGTAACTATTGAATGACTGGTGCACCGCGACACCGTAAGCATGGCCTGCAGGCAGTTTCTTTTTACCCCAGCCGGATTTTTCTGCAGCCAGTTTCAGCACGCCTCTGTAACGGGAATTGCTTGGCAGAATATCGAGCCGGTAGGCGACAGGGTCGCGGCCTGCGATATGCGCCAACTCGTCCATCATGGTTTCAACCACGAAAGCCGTGTGCGAGTGGCCGACCGAGCGCCACCACTGCACAGGCACCTCATTCTTGACACTGTGCAGCTCGACCTGCAGGTTGGGAATCAGATACGGCAGCGTAGCCGCACCCTCAACCGAGGTGGCGTCGATGCCGTTATGGGTCATGAAGGATTCGAATGCAGTACCGGCGACGATGGACTGGCCGACGATGGTGTGTTTCCAGGCCAACGGCTTGCCGTCTTTATTGATGCCCGCTTCAATGTGATCCGCCCACATCGGCCGGTAGTTGCCGCCCTGCGTGTCGTCCTCGCGCGTCCACACCACCTTGACCGGGTGGCCTACCGCCATCGCCACCTGCACCGCCTCGCTGACAAAATCCGATCTTGGATTGGCGCGGCGGCCAAAACCTCCTCCAAGATATGTCGTATGTATTTCCACTTGCTCAGGTTTCAACCCTGATATCTTGGCAGCTGCCGCACGATCCATGGTCTGTGCCTGCGTGCCGGTCCAGATGATGCACTGATCGGGTTTCAAGTCCACCACCACGTTGAGCGGCTCCATCGCCGCATGGGCAAGATATGGCACTTCATACTCCGCAGTGATGGATTTGTGCGCATGCTTAAAACCCTGCACGGTATCGCCATCATGGCGCGCCACAGCACCCGGCTGTTTTGCCAATTCGAGATATTCCGCAAACATCGCAGGAGTCGAAAGCGTGGCACCCGCTCCTTCATCCCATTCAATCTGAAGCAAATCGCGCGCTGTCCTGGCGGGCCAGAAACCCGTTGCGGCAACCGCAATGCCGGTCGGCACCTGATAGACACCCTGTACGCCGGGCAGCTTGCGCGCCTCATCCGCATTGAAGCTTTTCACCTTCCCGCCAAATACCGGGCAGCGGGCGATCAGCACAGTCAGCATGCCGGGCAGATACACGTCGAGGCCAAACTTAGCGCTGCCGTTGATTTTTTCCGGCGTGTCTAGTCGCTTCATCGGCTTGCCGATAATCTTGAAGTCCTTGGGCGACTTGAGTGCAACGTTTTCAGGCATCGGAAGTTTGGCCGCCGCATCCGCCAGCTTTCCGTAACTTGATTTTTGTCCGCTGACAGCATGGATCACCTGGCTATTCTCGGCATGGCATTCACCCTCGGGCACACCCCATTGCGCGGCTGCCGCACGGATCAGCAATACACGGGCGACAGCGCCCACTTGCCGCATCTGCTCCCACGATGATGGGATGCTGGAACTGCCTCCCGTCAATTGCATGCCAAAACGCGTGTCGTTATACACTGCGGCGACCGGTGCGGATTCGACGCTGATGCGGCTCCAGTCGGCTTCCAGCTCCTCATTGATCAGCATCGGCAGCGAGGTATACACGCCCTGCCCCATCTCGGACTTGTTGACGACGATGGTGATGCTATCGTCCGGTGCGATATGAATGAAAGCATTGGGCGGATATACCTGCTTGGGCTTGGCATCGGCAGCATAAGCACGACCGGACCTTGCCGGCAGATAAAATCCGATCACAAGACCACCCAGCAACCCGACGCTATCCTTGAGAAATTTGCGGCGTGAAGCATTTTGATCCGCGTTCATTTTGCGCCTCCTTGTTCTGCGGCCATCTGTATCGCTGTGCGGATGCGGTTATAGGTGCCGCAACGACAAAGATTGCCATCCATTGCGGCGGTGATCTGCGAGTCGCTGGGGTGCGGGTGCTCCTTGAGCAAGGCTGACGCGGCCATGATCTGGCCTGACTGACAGTATCCGCACTGCGGCACATCCACCGCCTGCCAGGCCGACTGCACCGTTTTTCCGAGTAGCGTTTCAGCGAGTCCTTCAATAGTAGTGACTTGCCTGCCGCTTGCCATCGACACCGGCGTGACGCAGGAACGAACAGCGCGGCCATCCAGATGCACGGTGCATGCGCCGCACTGTGCGATGCCGCAGCCGTACTTGGTGCCGGTCAGCTGCAAATCGTCGCGCAGCACCCACAGCAGAGGTGTATTGGGGTCGGCATCGACTTTGGTATTTTTGCCGTTGAGATGAAAAGAAATCATGAACATATCTCCTGTTTGATGTGTTGGGTGATGCTCACTGCCGTCCGGTTTCTGACAGAAATTAAATGAGCGAGGATGGACACGGCAATCTCGGGTGGCGTACGACTGCCTATGTCAAGACCCACGGGTCCGTGCAGCCGGTCAATTTCCAGATCAGTGAGATCGAACATGGTCAGCCGTTCGCGGCGCTTGCGATTGTTCACTTTGGAGCCAAGCGCACCGACATAGAACGCCGGCGATTTCAACGCCTCCAGCAGCGCCAGATCATCCAGCTTGGGATCATGGGTTAACGCGACGATAACCGTTGAAGCATCAGCTTGCAGCGCCAGCACTGCATCGTCGGGCATCTCGCTCATCAGCACTGTACCAGGCACATCCCAGGTCTCGCGCATCCCCACGCGCGGATCGCAAACGAAGACCTGATAGTCGAGCGCCTGCGCCATGCGCGCAAGATAGGCCGAAGTCTGGCCGGCACCGATAATCAACATGCGCCAGTTCGGACCGTGCACAGCTCTCATGGTTTCGCCGTCAAACGCAAAGCTGTCAGTTCGATTGGCATCAATCAATTCCACCCGCATGGAATCAAGATGCAATATGCGCAGAACCAGTCTATGCGCACTGATCAGTTGCAGTACTTGCTCCACCCAGCCGGTGTTGCGCACGGGCTCTATGACCAGGCGCATCGTGCCGCCGCACGGCAGGCTGAAACGCAGCGCTTCTTCGCGCGTGACGCCGTAAATCACAAGCTCGCAGCGATCATTCGGCAATTGCCCCCGCTTTGCGCACAGGATCAAATCATCCTCGATGCAGCCGCCCGACACAGAGCCTGCTGTCAGGCCGTCACCGCGCAAGGCCAGCATGGCGCCCGCCGGACGCGGACTGGAGCCGAAGGTATCCACCACCGTCACCAACCAGACCGGCAATTCACCTGATTGCCACTCCATCAAACTTGTGAGCACAGCAAGATCAACACTATCCACAGTATCTCCACGCTTGATTTACCTTATGACCGATTTGAAAGCCGCCCAAGCATGCACCGGCTGTCTCTCAAAATCAATATACCAGATTATCTAGACAGGGCACATCCTTGAACACCTCGCCCGACCACTCACACTGATGTCTTTATGACGCAAACAGGCCGGGGGCGTTGCCCCGCATTAATTTTTTGTCCAGCTTGCCGACGCTGGTACGCGGCAGCGCAGCGACGAAACTGATCTGAATCAGACGGGCGTAGCGCGACAAATGTCCTTCCTCGACACGCCGATTGACAGGCAAGCGCAATTCATCGGCGCTGGCATCAACACCGTTTTTCAGCACCACCAGCGCGCGCGGACGCTCCCCCCATTTTGCATCGGGAACGCTGATCACCGCGACCTCACTCACGGCAGGATGCTCAAGCATCAGGCTCTCGAGCTCCAGTGTAGAGAGCCATTCCCCGCTGCATTTGATCACGTCCTTCAAACGGTCCGTGATGTTCAACACCCCAGAAGCATTCCGCGTGCCGATGTCTCCGGTATGCAGATAGCCGCCCTGCCAGAGCGCGTCCGATGCCGGCATGTCATGCAGATAACTCATGGTAAGCCAGGGTGCCCGCACCACAACCTCGCCTGCACTCATTCCATCATGAGGCAATTCATTTCCGTTTTCGTCAACCACGCGCATATCCACCAGCGGGATGGCGCGGCCCGCTTTGACACGCTGAGTGATCGTGTCTTCATCGCCTGATTCAAACTGACCCAGCGAGAGGATGGGGCAAGTCTCCGACAAGCCGTATCCCGCATAGATATCCACACCCCGATCCAGCGCCGCTTGTGCCAGAACCTTGGGTAATGCCGAGCCCCCTATCACCACTTTCCAGCCCGACAGATCCACTTCGTCTATCATCGGGCTTGCCAGCAGTAAATGCAGTATCGTCGGCACGCAGTGCGAAAAAGTCACCCCTTCGCGCCTGATGAGATCCAACAGCGCATCCGGCTGATAGCATCCCGGATACACCTGTTTTGTACCCAGCATCGTGGCCAGATACGGGATGCCCCAGGCATGCACATGAAACATCGGCGTAATAGGCATGTACACATCATCCCTGGCAAAGCGACCATGCACCGGCGCGCTGCCGAATGCCGCCCCCGCAGCCAGCGTATGCAGCACCAGCTGGCGGTGACTGAAATGCACACCCTTGGGCAGCCCCGTCGTGCCGGTAGTATAAAAAGTGGTCGCGCGCGTGTTCTCGTCGAAATCGGGAAAAACGTAATCTGCATTTCCTCCCGCCAGCAGCGCTTCATAGTCGCCAGAAAAAGACGGCGGACAAGTCGTTTCAGGCTTGTCTGACAACAGCACGAAGCGGCTCACCGTTTCCAGCCTGTCTTTAATGCTCTCCAGCAGCGGCAAAAAATCCTCATGCACCAGCAGCACATCGGCACGCGCGTGATTGAGGGTATAAACGATCTGATCCACCGGCAGGCGCACGTTCACCGTCTGCAATACCGCACCCAGCATGGGGATCGCAAAAAAACATTCCAGATAGCGATGGCTGTCCCAGTCCATCACGGCAACCGTCTGCCCGGGCGTGACTTCCAGCCCGCTGCCCAGACGCGCAATGCGCGAAACCAGCGTGCGGTAGTCATAGCGCACAAGATCGCGATAGACAATTTCCTGGTCCGGTGTGTTGGCCAAAGGAGTGTGAAGCAATTGTTTGATCAACAGTGGGTAGCTATAGGCAGTCATCGAATTTTTTCCTAGCTATTTAACATTAACGCATGCAGCATTCATCAGAAGCATGTTATGGGCTATACAGTTTTTTAAGCGCTATGATATTCTGTATCGGACAAAAAATCAGACTCTCTGTGCAAGATAACCTGGCAATCACTTGGTGACTATGGAACGCAAGATCGGATTAATCCTGACCGGAGGCGGCGCACGCGCGGCTTATCAGGTCGGCGTACTGAAGGCGATTGCCAGGATACTGCCTCGAAACGCGCCCAATCCATTTTCCGTTATCTGCGGCACATCAGCAGGCTCGCTCAACGCCGTCACGCTGGCTGTCAATGCGCAGCAATTCCGCCATGGCGTACAGCGGCTGCTGGGCATCTGGAGAAACTTGCGCGTCGATGATATTTACCGCGCCGACCCGGCAGGTGTCTTCAACAACAGCCTGCGCTGGATAGGCGGGCTGCTGCTGGGCAGCATTGGCATACATAAAACGACTCAGGTTTCTCTGCTGGACAATTCACCGCTGTCTGCTTTTCTCGCGGAGAAGTTACCGTTCGAAAAAATTCAGGGCAACATAGACAGCGGCTTGCTGCATGCTTTGAGTGTGACCGCTTCGGGCTATGGCTCCGGACAATCGGTGACTTTTTACCAGGGCGCAATCGACCCGTGGAAACGCGCGCGACGCTTAGGCGTTCCTACCACCATAAAAATAAAACATTTACTGGCCTCCACCGCTATTCCCTTCATATTTCCGGCCGTACGCATCAACCGGGAGTATTTTGGCGACGGCTCGATGCGCCAGATAGCCCCCATCAGCTCAGCCCTGCATCTGGGTGCAAACCGCGTGCTGGTGATCGGGGTGGGTCAGGGCAGTGCTACCCTTGAGCGCGAGCAGATATCCGACTACCCCTCTCTTGCACAGATTGCAGGACACGCGCTGAACAGTATTTTTCTCGACAGCATGGAAGTGGATCTGGAACGCCTGCAGCGCATCAACAGCACTGTGCTCAACATGCCGGAAGAAATCCGCCAGAATACCGACTTGCGCCATGTAAATGTGCTGATATTTTCACCCAGCCAGCCCATCGAAAAAATCGCCGAACGTTACTCGGCAAAGCTGCCCTGGACCATCCGCTATCTGCTGCGATCTGTCGGCGCCATGCGGCACAGTGGCGCCAATCTGGTGAGCTACCTTTTGTTTGAGAAAAACTATTGCCGTGCGCTGGTCAATCTGGGGTTTCAGGATGCGATGAAACGCCGCGAAGAAATCATCGCATTTTTCGAGCAACAACCCAATAACCAGGACTCATAGCACAATGCTTTTAATGACTGCCATGCACAGCAGCGCGTAACCTGCCGCCAGCAGATCGTCGAACATTACGCCCAGGCCACCGTGCCAGTTGCTGTCAAAATGGCGTATCGGCGGCGGCTTGACGATATCGAAGAAACGAAACAATATGAAAGCGAGTAGCGACCAGTGCCATCCTGTCGGCGTGAAAAACAGCACCAGCAGCATCGCCACGATCTCGTCCCACACAATGCCGCCGTAATCCGCCACACCCAAGGCTCGGCCCGTGATGCCGCACACCCATATACCGATGAAAAATGCAAAGATCAGAAAGAGTATAAACAGATTATCCGGCAGGCGCGGCGCGAGATACCAGTAAATTGGAAAGGCCGCCAGCGTGCCGAAGGTGCCCGGCGCATATCGCGCCAGACCGCTGCCAAAACCGAACGACAGCATATGCGCAGGATGGCTGAACAGAAATTTCCAGTCAGGCTTAGTTTTCAATTCGTGATTCGATTCATCCGAAGTGATCATAGCCGCCGCTTTCAAGAACGATCTGATTGCCTGTCGCATCGCGCACGGTGCAATCCTGCCCCTCAACAATATTACCTATGCATGTCAGCGGAACCGCAGCGCTGATGCGCAGCACATCCTGATGACGCAATGCAGGCGCGGTGAAGCACAACTCATAATCATCGCCGCCTGCCAGTACACAGCGCTGCAACAAACTTCCCTCTCCCGCGCTATCGCGCCCCCCTCTCCCACAAGCGGGAGAGGGGCTGGAGGAGAGGGTGCGCAAAGTTTTCGACATGGGTATGGCCTGAAAGTTGAGCTCAGCACCCACTTTTGAAGCGTCGAGGATATGACCAAGGTCAGCGAGCAAACCATCCGATATATCTATCGCGCTGCTGGCGATGCCGCACAACGCAAGCCCTAGCGCCACGCGCGGCTGTGGCCTATGCAGCGCCGTTGCACAAACAGCGAATTCATCTTGTGCCAGGACTATGCGCCCTTGCAAATGCGCAAGCGCAAGGGCTGCATCGCCCAGCTTTCCGGACACCCATATTTCGTCACCAACTTGCGCGCCGCTGCGCCGCAACGCAAGCTTCGCATCCACCTCACCCATTATCGTCACACAAAGATTGAGCGGCCCGCGCGTGGTATCACCGCCTACCAGTTCCACGCCATGCTCATCAGCCAGCGCAAAAAACCCTGCGCTAAATTGCGCCAACCAGTTTTCATCAACGTTGGGCAGAGCCAGTGCAAGCGTCGCCCAGCGCGGTGTGGCGCCCATCGCTGCGAGATCGGAAAGATTCACCGCCAGCGTCTTGTGTCCCAACAGATATGGATCGGCATCGGCAAGAAAATGTGTGCCGCATACCAGCATGTCGGTAGATACTGCCAGTGCCTTGCCCTCACTCACGCGCAACAACGCCGCATCGTCACCCACGCCCAGCAATGCGCCGGGTGCAGGTCGTGTGAAGTAGCGGCGGATCAAATCGAATTCGGACATATCTGTCAGCCAGTAGTCAGTGGAGAGTAGTAAGTGGTTTTCACTGAGGCGCAGCCGCTCTACTCACCACTCACTGCTTTCTATCGTTAGCAAACTCGACTGCGCGAACCTTGGGTGCCAGTTTGTCCAGCACGCCGTTGACATACTTGTGGCCGTCGGTACCGCCAAAGGTTTTGGCAAGTTCGACCGCTTCGTTGATGACAACCTTGTAGGGCACGTCCGGTTGCTGCGAAAGTTCGAAAGCAGCCAGCAGCAGCACCGAAAATTCCACGGCGCTCAGCTCAGCAAGCGCGCGGTCCAGATGAGGCACCAGCAAAATCTCCAGTGCCTCATGCCCGGACAACACACCGTGCAACAATCTCGTGTACATGGCCTTGTCATATCGGCCCAGATTTTTTTCGCCCTGTATGTGCTTTTCTATCGCAGAGGCGTCCGAACCCGATACACGCCATTGGTAGACGCCCTGCAATGCCAGCTCGCGCGCGCGATGGCGCGGACTTTTTTGCGGCTTTACCGCCTCTGCGCTCATACCAGATCACGCAACAAATTGGCCATTTCAATCGCAGCCTCAGCCGCCTCAGAACCCTTCACGCTGATGCGTGCCAATGCCTGATCATCGTTGTCGGTGGTCAGAATCGCATTGGCAATCGGCACGCCGCAAGCCAGTTGCACATCGCCCACGCCCCGCGCCGATTCATTCGATACCACTTCAAAGTGATAGGTGTCGCCGCGTATCACCGCACCCAGCGCGATCAGCGCGTCGTATTTTTCGCTGTCCGCCATGTGCAGCAACACCAGGGGGATTTCAAGCGCACCGGGCACGGTCGCGAGCGTAATGTCATCCTCTAAAACGCCCAGTTGCACCAGCCTCGCACGACACGATGCCAACAGACCTTCGCACACCTCGGGGTTAAAGCGGCTCTGCACGATACCGATTCGTAGTCCCTTGCCATCCAGGTTTTTTTCAATCTCTTTCATTGTCCTGCTCCTTTATTCGTGGCTCGCATAGCCTGTCACTTCCAATCCGAAACCTGCCATGCTGGGCATCTTGTGCGGCGTCGACAACAATCGCATCTTGCCTATATTCAGATCGCGCAATATCTGCGCGCCTATGCCATAACTGCGTGGATCCCAATGCGCATGCTGCTGGACGCCTCCTGCATCCAGCGTTGCGCGCGCAAGCAAATCCTGCGGCGTCTCGCCTCGATGCAGCAACACCAGCACACCCGCTTTAACCTCGCTCATTCTTCGCAGCGCTTCATGCACGCTGGTTGAATGACCGGGCGAGCTCTGCTCCAAAAAATCCATCACAGACAGTGGTTCGTGCACGCGCACCAGCGTTTCCTGCAGCGGTTCGATCTCGCCTTTGACCAGTGCCAGATGCGTGCGCTGCGTGGTCTTGTCAACATAGGTCATCATATCGAATTCGCCATGCACCGTTTGCACGCGACGCGAGGAAATGCGCTCGACCAGTTTCTCGTGCTGACTGCGATGTTCGATCAGGTCGGCGATCGTGCCGATCTTGAGATTGTGTAATTTGGCATACTCGATCAAGTCCGGAAGACGCGCCATCTCGCCGTCGTCCTTGAGTATCTCGCAGATCACCGAGGCGGGCGTCAGCCCCGCCATCTTGGCAAGATCACAACCCGCTTCTGTGTGTCCCGCGCGCACCAGCACACCGCCGTTTTGCGCGCGCAGTGGAAAGATATGGCCGGGCTGCACGATGTCGGCAGGCTTGGCATTCTTGTCCGCCGCAGCCAGCACGGTGCGCGCACGGTCTGTCGCCGAGATGCCGGTCGTCACCCCGCTTGCCGCCTCGATGGACATCGTGAAATTGGTTGCCAGCTGCAAACCGTTTTCCTGCACCATCAGGGGCAGATTGATCTGTTTGCAATGCGCCTCGGTGAGCGTCAGGCAAATCAGTCCGCGGCCATGCTTTGCCATGAAGTTGATTTTTTCGGGTGTGGCAAACTCTGCGGCGAACACCAGATCGCCCTCGTTTTCGCGGTCTTCCTCATCCACCAGGATGACCATGTTGCCTTTGCGTATCTCTTCGACAATTTCTTGTATGGGTGCGATATCTGTCATGATGCGTAACCTTAAAAATAGCAGGGCAACGCATGCGCCGCCCGAAGGGATGTGATTCTATCATCTTGTCATCATTCGCTCACGCCGTTCGGTTGCAAGCGGTATCCGGCAAGCATCTTGTTGCGCGCCGCGCAACGCGCTATCATTAGCCATGATTAAGTCGTTTCGCCACAAAGGCCTGCGAAAATATTTTGAGTCCGGCAGTCTGGCGGGCATTCAGCCGTCTCACGCCAATCGTCTCAAAATGCAGCTGGCCGCGCTCGATACAGCGCAGACTATCGAGGATATGGATATCCCCGGCTTCCGGCTTCACCCGTTGAAAGGGAGCGGACAAGGACGCTGGTCTGTATGGGTTAATGGCAACTGGCGTGTCACATTTAAATTCGAAAACGGCAATGCGTTTATTTTGGACTACGAGGATTATCACTAATGCACAACCCACCTCATCCCGGGGCATTTATTCAGGAAGTATATCTGACGCCCAACAAAATCAGCGGCAGGGAACTTGCACTCAATTTGGGCGTTGCCGCATCGACGCTTAACCGCATCTTGAATGAGGCGAGCGGTGTGAGTCCTGAAATGGCGCTCAGGCTATCGAAGACATTAGGTCGCTCACCGGAGAGCTGGTTGACGATGCAGGACAACTACGATTTGTGGCAGGCCAGAAAAACCATGGACCTAGGAAAAGTTGGCAAAATAAAATTCATGTACGCCTAATGTACATGGCAAAAACGCCACCCTCGCTGAGCACTCCCTCACCTCAATCCTCCGGTGAAACAACTAGCCAATCGACTAAGCCCGCAAGCGGGCAAGTCGCTGGTTATCCCGCAGGTGAGAGCGCAGCGAGGGGGCGAAGCCAGGCAAACGAATCGCTGCGCAAGTTTTACGCTAACCTGCCGTCATCATACGCTCTACATAGCGCGCGATCAGGTCGATCTCAAGGTTTACTTTTGAGCCCGTCTTCAATTCATTTAACGTCGTCGCATCCAGCGTGTGCGGAATCAGGTTCATCTCGAACTCGTCGCCTGCAACGCGGTTCACCGTGAGGCTCACGCCGTTGATGGTGATGGAGCCTTTCATCGCGATGTATTTGGCCAATGCGTGGGGTGCACGCACAATAAGACGCCAGCTCTCGCCGATGTCATTGAACGCGACTACCTCGCCCACGCCGTCCACATGACCGCTGACTAGATGGCCGCCCAGGCGATCCGATAGACGCAGGGCTTTTTCCAGATTGACGTGGCTTCCCTGCTTTTCCAGGCCTACCGTGCAATTTAACGTCTCGCGAGAGACGTCTGCTATAAAAGTGTGGCCCTCAATTTTCACCGCGGTCAAACACACGCCATTGACCGCAATGCTGTCGCCAGTCTGCACGTCGCTCATATCCAGCACTTCGGCGGCCACAGTCAGGCGCAACCCGCCCTCGCGGTCTTCCGACCTGACTATCATTCCAACATCCGCAATGATTCCACTAAACACGCTTAAACCCCTTTATATCGTCATGCCCGCGAAGGCGGGCATCCAGTCTTGTTTACAACACGCGCCACAATGCGCAAATCATTTCCGATCTGACGCACATCTTTCCACGCAAGATCAACACGCTGGTCAAGTCTGGTCAGTTCGCCAAGGTCGGCCATGCCGCGCGCCATATTCCCCAGCAATTGCGGCGCGATATACAGCAGCAACTCGTCCACCAAACCCGCGCGCAACAATGCCCCGTTAAGCACAGCGCCCGCTTCCACCAGCACCTCGTTGCAACCGCGCTGCGCCAAATCGCGCAGCACGGCCTTTAAATCAACCTGCCCGTTGTTATCGGGCAAGACCACCACAGTCGCACCTTTTTCTTCCAATTGCGCAATCTTCTGTTCGTCGCGCAGCGCGCTGTAAATAAGCGCGCCCCCATGCAAAATACGCGCATCCATGTGCATGCGCAAATTGCTGTCCAGCACCACGCGCAGCGGTTGTCTGTCAGTCTCGATTTCTCGAACGGTAAGCTGCGCATCGTCAGAAAGCACAGTACCAATGCCTGTGAGCACAGCACATGAGCGTGCGCGCCAGCGCTGCACATCCAGTCTCGCATCAGGCCCTGTGATCCACTGACTGACCCCGTTTGAGAGCGCCGTGCGACCATCCAGACTCATGCCGACTTTGCTGGTAACTTTCGGCATGCCGCGCGTCATGCGAAAAACGAATCCGGCGTTTAATTCCGTCGAAGCAGCTTCCATCAATCCGCATTCAACTTTTATTCCGGCCGCACGCAGTTTAGCAATGCCCGCACCAGACACCTCAGGATTCGGGTCCTGCATGCTTACCACCACCCGCGCCACACCTGCTGCGATCAGCGCGTCGGCGCAAGGAGGGGTTCTGCCAAAATGACTGCACGGCTCGAGCGTGACATAAGCGGTGGCGCCACGTGCCCCAACCCCCGCTTCCTGCAACGCATGCACTTCGGCATGCGGCTCGCCTGCTTTTCTGTGCCAGCCGCTGCCCACCAACTTTCCATCTTTAACCAGCACGCAGCCGACACGCGGGTTCGGACTGGTGGTGTATAGCCCAAGCTTTGCCAGTCGCAGCGCGCAGCCCATCCACTGATTGTCCGCTGCGCTATACATCGCCTGCAGGTTTCCTGCGCACAGCCTTGATGGCCTCGGTAAAGTCGCCCACATCCTGAAAGCTCTTGTACACGGAGGCAAAGCGGATGTAAGCGACCTTGTCCAGCTTCAGCAATTCCTGCATCACCATCTCGCCCACCTGTCTGGAAACGACTTCGCGCTCGCCCAATGCATAAAGCTGGTGGGTAACACGATCGATTGCAGCATCCACCGCTTCGGTTGAGACTGGCCGCTTGTGCAAGGCGCGTTTGAAACTGGTGCGCAGCTTCTCGGCATCGAATTCGCTGCGCGTCCCGTTCTGCTTGACCACCTGCGGCATGCGCAACTCCACCGTTTCATAGGTGGTAAAACGTTTGTCGCACGACATGCAGCGACGGCGGCGACGTATGCTGTCGCCCTCCTCGCTCTCGCGGGTATCCACCACCTGGGTATCGGGACCTTTACAGAATGGACATTTCATAGAAGCAGTCGTTAGTCGTTAGACGCTAGCAGTTAGTTGGTTTTGTCGCCGCTGTGCGGCGGATTTTAACTACCTACTAGCAACTAACATCTAGCTACTATTCTCCATATACCGGAAATTTAGTGGTCAGCTTCTTCACTTCAGCGACCACGCGTGTAATCACAGCATCGTCATTCGGCGCATCCAGCACGTCTGCAATCAGGTGCGCCAACTGTTCCGCCTCCAGCTCCTGAAAGCCGCGCGTGGTCATCGCGGGACTGCCGATGCGGATGCCGCTTGTGACAAACGGCTTTTGCGGATCATTCGGAATCGCGTTCTTGTTGACGGTGATGTGCGCGCGACCCAGCGCCGCCTCTGCATCCTTGCCGGTCAAATTCTTGGCCTGCAGATCGACCAGAAATACATGGCTGTCGGTGCGGCCGGATACGATGCGCAAACCGCGTTCCTGCAACACGCGGGTCATCACGCGCGCATTCTCGACCACCTGGCGCTGGTAAATCTTGAAGTCGTGACTAGCCGCTTCCTTGAACGCAACCGCTTTTGCTGCAATCACATGCATCAGCGGGCCGCCTTGCAAGGCCGGAAAAATCGCCGAGTTGAGCGCCTTCTCGTGACAGGCCTTAGCCAGAATCAGTCCGCCGCGCGGACCGCGCAAGGTCTTGTGTGTGGTGGTGGTGACAAAATCCGCGATGCCGACCGGGCTGGGATATACGCCTGCCGCAATGAGCCCTGCATAATGCGCCATGTCCACAAACAGATATGCGCCGACACTGTCGGCAATCTGCCTGAAACGCTTCCAGTCGATCACCAGCGCATAAGCCGATGCACCCGCCACAATCATCTTGGGCTTGTGCTCTGTTGCCAGCGCCTGCACCTGATCGTAATCGATTTCTTCTTTTTCATTCAGGCCGTACTGAATCGCATTGTAAAGTTTGCCGCTGATATTCACCGATGCGCCGTGCGTCAGGTGACCGCCATGCGCAAGAGACATGCCCAATATGGTATCCCCCGGCTTCAACACCGAAACATATACCGCCTGATTGGCCTGCGAGCCTGAATGCGGCTGCACGTTGGCATACTCCGCACCGAACAAAGCCTTCGCGCGATCGATCGCCAGCTGCTCTGCCACGTCCACATATTCGCAACCGCCGTAGTAGCGCTTGCCGGGATAGCCTTCCGCATACTTGTTGGTCAACTTGCTGCCCTGCGCTTCCATGACGGCCGTACTGGTGTAATTTTCCGACGCGATCAGTTCGATGTGATCTTCCTGGCGCTGGTTTTCATTCTGGATCGCGGTCCACAATTCCGGATCCGTGACGGCGATGGTGTTTTTGCTGGAGAACATGGCAATTCCTGGGTAAAAATAAGATAGTTGTGAATTCTACCATGTGGCGCGTTATTCATCACTCGACGACAAAATACCGGATGCGATGAGATGCGTTCCAGCTACGGTTGATGTTTCTCAGGAAACTGAGGCTTTGCTTTAACCCTTCGTTTGATTAACCAGCAAGGCTTCAAACTGTCCAATAGGCATCGGTTTGCCAAACAGATTATATTTTCAGTGTAAAAAATTAGTTTATTTTAATCAATGCCTTGCACTGCCTGCAATAGTTCTAGGAAAGCAACAAAAAGCATGAAAAAGCACTTGTTTTCAGTCCATCGGTTACGTTTTAGCTACATCTACGTGACAAATTTAAATTTGATCATAAAATTTTCGTTGCCCGAAACCTGCCCTTGACGATGTGCCGCTTGCGAGACCTATGTGTAGAACTGAACTATGTGTAGTTCAAAGCCGCTTCGGTTTATT